>Ga0111191_1023_pt1 | contig 15220 bp, 14 predicted proteins | sample DeeMarSWOR324_28_FD_80363 | JGI IMG/M metagenome (GOLD analysis project Ga0111191, IMG submission 80363) | bacterium SM23_31 | reverse complement strand
TTAGCTTTTAGCTGTTAGCTTTTAGCTTTTAGCTGTTAGCTGTTAGCTGTTAGCTGTTAGCTGTTAGCTGTTAGCTAAAATACAACATTTAATTATCCCGGCCATTTTAGTTGCATTACTTGAAAGCTGTGATTCGGTGATAACACCCTTAAAATTCCACCGCTGAACTAAATACATAACCTGTACTTCTTATGCCAATTTTTTATTTTTTAGCCGGTAAACATAAGCCAGAACTCCGGCAACAGCCTGGAATAGGCTTTCGGGTATAAAATCCCCGATATTAACTGCTTTATACAATGCCCACGCCAGCGGCTTATCCTCCACAATCGGAATATCATGTTCAATTGCAATTTCTTTAATTTTTTCAGCTATTTTTTTACGTCCTTTTGCTATGACCTTTGGTGCTTCCATTTCACCGGGAACGTACTTTAATGCTACCGCAACTTCAACCGGGTTAGTTATGACCACATCCGACCCGGGCACTTCTTCCATCATACGACGTCGCGCCATTTCCCGCTGAATGCTGCGAATGCGCGCCTTTATATGCGGATCACCTTCCAGTTGTTTATATTCTTCCTTGATTTCCTGCTTCGTCATACGGATGCTTCGCTCGTATTCAAATTTCTGGAATATAAAATCCAGAATCGATATGAAAACCAGCGCAAGCGTTATCTTAATTCCCAAAATAAAGGCTGCTTTACCGGCAAATACGAGTAATTGTGCAGCCGATTGGTCTATTAACGGAACATAATCTTCTACTTCACCTTTAATTGAATAATACGCTACTACTCCGACAAGAGTTATTTTAAATATGTTTTTTACGAATTCAAAAAGAGCCTTACGTGAAAACAAAACCCGTTTCATACCGGCAATCGGATCAATTTTTGAATATTTCGGTTTTAACGGTTCGAGCGTAAAAAGCGGACCTACCTGAAGGTAATTAATTGCTAATCCTATCGCCATAATAGTAACAATAAAAGGTAAAATGATTTTTATAAAAACATACCCGGCAAGTTGTACATAAGCCTGCATGTTATCTGCGTTAAGAGAAACCGAGTCGATATTTTCAAAGGCAACCCGGCTGTAATAGGTCATCGCATTAACCATGTATGCAGCGACAAAGAAAAAAAACAGCATTGAAACCAGAATAATTGCAGAGGAACTCACCTCGATGCTTTTGGCAACCGTTCCTTTTTTCCGCGCATCTTCCCTGCGCTTTGGAGTCGCCGGCTCGGTCCGTTCCTGTTGATTTTCTTCCTGTTCTGCCATACAATAATGTCCTTATCAACTCATTACCTGTATAATTCTCAATACGGAAATTTCAAAATTATCCATTAGTTTAACAAACACGTAAGCAAATAATGGAATCGAAATCCATATCATTACCAGTCCGACTGAAATTTTTAAAGGGAAACCGACAATAAAGATATTCATTTGGGGTACAGTCCTGGCAATTATTCCCATAACAAAACTTGTAAGAAACAACACAACTAATGCCGGAGCTCCTATCTGCAGCGCTATTTTAAAAATATCGGTACTCATTCTGATGATGTTCGTCGTTATCAATTGCGTAAAGTTTGCAGTCCCTAACGGGATAGCGGTGAAGCTGCTTCGCAATGCATTAAGTAAAAAATGGTGTCCGTTAATCGCTAAAAATAACAAAAGTGAGATAACATATTTATATTGACCTATTATCGAAACCTGTTCACCGGTCATCGGGTCAAGAATGTTCACAATGCCAAAACCCATATCCATGCCGATTAATTCTCCCGCCATCTGGATGCCGATAAACAAAAAATTCGCCGCAAGTCCTATAATGAGACCAACAAGTATCTCCCGCAGTACCATAAGTACAAAAGGGAGGAAATCAATGGGAATTAAAAAATCCCCCGCCTCTATCATCGGAAACAAAACCCAACTTATAAAGAACGCCAGTCCTGCTTTAACGGGAATGGGTATTGATTGATAGCCGAATACCGGAACCGTGGATAAGATTGTGGCAATCCGTACAAATCCGATGAAAAAGACAATAAACTGATGAAAAGTAATATTGATAATTTCCATGCTAATGCGCTATCAATGGTATATTATTCATTAGCTCGATGGTAAATGTCAGCATAATCTTTAGTATCCACGGCGCAAACACCACCACTGCCACAATAACCACAACGATTTTCGGGATAAATGTTAACGTCATTTCATTGATAGAAGTTACCGCCTGAAAGATACCGATTACCAGACCAACAATCAAGGCAAGACCCAGCACCGGTGCAGACACCAAAAGCACGGTATATACGGCAGTTTGAGCTACTGAAATTACAAATTCTTGTGTCACAGCCCCGCTCCTTTGAACAATTATTTTCTCTTATTATAGTTTTTATTTAAGGTTCATCTGAAATTTTTAACCGCAGAGATTTCAGAGAATTATTGCATTTTTTATAATTTTTCTTTTTTCTTTGCGTGCTTTGCGTTTAATTTTTATTATTATTACCCAAAGCTGGTAACAACGGAATTAACGATCAAGTACCAGCCGTCTACAAGAACAAAAAGCAGAATCTTGAACGGCAGCGAAATCATAATCGGCGGAAGCATTAACATACCCATAGACATAAGCACCGATGCTACGATCATATCTATCATGAGAAAGGGTACATAAAGCAGAAACCCTATCTGAAATGCAATGCGCAGTTCCGAAACGACAAATGCCGGAACGAGCGCCTGTAAAGGGATATCATCGGGAGAATAGGGCTTTTCTTCGCTTGCAAACCGCATAAAGAGCATCAAATCCTTTTCACGTGTCAACTTCATCATAAAATGCCGCACCGGATTTATAGCAGTTTTGTATGCGTCGACGTCCGAGATTTCTTCCGCAAGGTAAGGCTGAATCGCTTTATCATTGACCTCCCGCCATACAGGGGTCATAATAAAAAACGTGAGAAAGAGCGCTAATCCAATCAGAATCTGGTTTGAAGGCATCTGCTGTGTTCCGAGTGCCTGGCGTACAAAATGAAAAATAATGACTATTCTTGTAAACGAGGTAGTGAGAATGAGAATTGCGGGTGCCAGCGATAGTATTGTCATAAGGGCGAGAATCTGCAGGGAGATAGCCACATCTCCCGGTTCCTTCGCCTTGTCTATACTCAACGATACTTTCGGAAGCAGCGGTGTCTGACTTTGTGCAAATAATTGGTGTTCTCCCAAAATAATTATCGTAAAAACGAAAAAAATTATTGTAAAAATATTTTTTTTCATGATTTCGGCCGTTTTAAAAACTTATGTAATACCTCACCGAACTGCCTCCCGGATGAATCGGAAACTGATTTTTCTGCATTTTCGTGCTGCAAATACTCCTCATATTCCTCCTTCTTTAACTCGGTTATTAAATTCATCCCGGTATCGGTTACGGACAACAACAGTAGCCGTCCCGCCGCTTCCACCAGCATCAAAGACTTTTTCGGACCAATATACGTGGAGCTTATAACTCTTATTGCTCTTCTATGCTCAGAAAATTCTCTTCTGTTAAATACAAATCTTTTAAGCACATAAACTGCCCCGAGGATCAATACCACAATCAATAACAAATAACCGACTGTTTTCGCAACAAGCCCTGCGATATTTATATGATTACCTTCCGAAAATGTAAATGTCAAATGTTCCTGACCGGCCGCTGCCAGTGAATCCTGAAGTTGAGCTTCATAAGCAGTCCGGTTCATACTATCCCGGGCGGCGGTTTGTCCTGAAGCAATAGTAAAAAATAATAATAAGACAAATACAATTATAGTTAAAACCAACCATGATAATGAAAAACTTTGCTTTTTTTTATGCAAATTTTCAAAAAATCTTTTGTACATTTTGCATCCTGTTATTATGCTTTAAAAGCCGCTTTTCTTTGCGCCGATGTCTCTCAATAATTGGGCTTTATGCACAAGATTAGTTATCCTGATACCAAAATGTTCATCTAATATGACAACTTCGCCTTCACCGATTTTTTTATCACCTATCAACAGGTCTACCGGTTCACCCGCAAGCTTGTCAAATTCTATTACAGAACCGTGACCAAGCTCAAGAATGTCTTTGATAAGCATTTTTGTTCTCCCCAATTCAATCGACACATTGAAGGCCAAATCCATCAAGAATTCGAATTTTAATTCGACGTCGGAAACTTCTTTCCGCACTTCAGGTACAGGCGCCTCAGGGACCTCTTCTTCTTCTTCTAAAACTTCTTTTTCTTCTTCGCCGTCAAGCACTCCGGAAATATCAAATTTATCCTCCGCTGCTTCTTCCTCTGCTTCCTCTTCACCTTCAACGGCTTCCTCCGTTTCTTCTGCTTCCTCTTCACCTTCGCCGGCTTCCTTTTTCTCCTCTTCACCTTCTGCGGTTGCAGCAGCTTCTTCTAAGACTTCAGTTTCTTCTTCCTGACCTTCCTCGACAGATGTCTCCGCTTCTACTCCTCCCTCCATCAGGGTTTCTATTGCATCCGGTGCAAAAACAGTAGTAATTATTTTTGGTTCATCCTCATCAATCTTGAAACCGAATTTTGATACAATAAGGTCGGGCTGCTCAAACATATCAGCACTAAGCTCGACTTCCTGTCCATTCAATTCACTAAAAGATACCGAAACATCCTCCGTTTCTTTCATTTTTGTCGAAATAGCACCTAATATCTGATTGGTCATTTCTTTTACTGCATCGATGTGGTCATCACTAAATTCTACATCTTCATCTTCCATCATCATCAAAGACCCGATACGGGCAGCGGTTACTTTATCAAGAAATAACTGCATCTTACCGTCCGGAGCGCCTGCAAGCTTAAATTCTATTGCCACGACCGATTCTTTATAGCAGGAAGAAAGGTCATCAAAACTGAATTCATCCACATCCTGCAATTCAATTTCGACCTTTCTGTTTGTACTTGTTCCAACTACTTCTTTGGCCTCGGAAATCACCATTTCCGCATGGGAATTGATATAATCTGCTATTTCCGGTTTTACGGCCATGTTTGACTCCTTTTTGTATTATTGAAATGTCACTTATACTAACTCGTGTTCTTCAATGTCATCGTCCGTTACGCTTCTGATAATTTTAATCGCTTTTCTCTTGTTTTTAATTCCGGGACGTCCCAGAAACTTTTTATTTCCGCCGACAGTAATCTCCATTAAGTCGTCGACGCGGTTATTCAGGCGGACAACATCACCCAATTTTAAATCCACAATATCATTTACCACTATTTCCGTTCTCCCTAAATATGCAACTACCGGCAGTGAAGAAAACCGTATTCGCTCTCGAATTGTGGATGCCTGCTCTTCCGAGGATTCTTTTTTAGACATGGAAATAAAATGCTGCACATTTAGTTTTGAAATAATATCCTCAAGAATCAGATATGGGAAACAGATATTCATCAAGCTGGAAGTATCCTGAATCTTGATTTCCAGAGAAATCGTGATTACCGTTTCACCGGGCGGCGCAATCTGCACGACGTCGGGATTACTTTCAAAGCCTTCAAGAATAAATGTCAGAGGAGCCACCTGCTGCCAGGCGGTCGAAAGGTTTTCCATTGACTTTTCGATAATTTTTTTCATGATAGTCTGCTCGATCGTCGTTATCGGACGGGCTTCTTCCGCAGCAACACCTTTTCCGCCAAACAGGCGGTCTACAATATAGAGAACGAGATTAGGGCTTATCTCTAAAATTGCGACACCATTAAGCTCCTCAACTCTAAAAATGTAGATACAGCTCGGATCGGATATTGAAAGGATGAACTCAGAATATTGGAGCTGGTCAACAGATATTAAATTTATATCAACAATCGTTCTGAGCCGGACAGCGAGATATGCATTGAACGTTTTTGCGAATGTTTCGTGAATCGTCTGCAGTGTCCGCAACTGGTCTTTTGAAACACGGTTCGGGTGCTTAAAATCATAAACATTCGCCGCTTTGCCCTCTATCCCGACTTCTTCTTCAATCTCTTCACCTAATTCCTGACTTTCATCGCTCGATACGGATGAAAGCAGCGCATCAATTTCCTTTTGTGATAATATTTCAGCCATATGTAATCCTTTACATTGTTACTATTGTTAAATATAATTTTTTTACTAATTTTTCTTTATCGGGAAGATATGAATTTACCCGAGTCATAATTCTAACACTGAGAGTATCTTTTGACTCCTGTTTAAGCATCTCTTTAATTTCATATTCATGATTTTTATGCATAAAATCGATTTCACGTCCGATAATATTTTTTACCAACCCGAGCCGCTTTTGAAGTTCCTCCAGTGTTTTTGTCTCTGCCATAAATGTAACGTCAACACTTAAATTCCTGATTTTTCCCCGCTCATCATATAAGGTATAAATAAAATCCTCTAATACATATTCTTCAAAATATTCCGTATCAACCGTATCATACTGCTTCTGTTGTTCTTGGACCGCAGCAGGTTCTTCACCTAAAAACCTTTTTCCTGGACCATGGAATACCAAGAAATAGGCAGCAACAACCATAATGCCGGGGATGATAAATTTTTTTAACGGATCACCCTTGCGCTTTGCTTTTTTAGGTTCGCCAACTTTTTCTTCCATATCCTCTTGGTCGAGTTCGTCTTCCATTTATTTCTCCTCAATTATTTTATTGTTTGCGATACTTTTTCGGGAATTTTTGTTTCCCTCTCATAGCGAATAAAAATCTCCACTCTCCTGTTTTTTGCTTTACCTTCAAGTGTCACATTATCAGCTATGGGGTGATGTTCGCCCAAACCCTCCATAAAAACTTTTCCCTCTTCTATTCCATTGCGCATAAAATCTTTTCCGACTTCCAATGCCCTGGCATATGAAAGCTCCCAGTTAGATGGGAATTCAATATTTGAAATCGGGTCGGTATCGGTATGACCGGATATATGAATAGTATTATCCCAACCGCTTGCAAGGTCTGCTATTTGTTTCAATAACGGTAAAATCCTGAGTTTGAGTTTTGCCTCTCCGGATTCAAATAATACTGTATCGCCGATTGTAATATGAATTCCTTCTTCCGTAATTTCAAGTTTAACTGCTTCAGCAATATCCATTTCAGCAGCGGCTTCTTGGAACTCAACGATTGATTCCATGATTTCCGATTCCTGCAAGTTCGTTAATCCGGGAATGGGAACAATCCTTGATTCAAGAATAGACTGTTCATACGGCATTACTCCAAGTGCTCCCCGGAAAGACCCGATAGCCCGCCGGAACTCTGCTTCCTGGATAGATGAAAACGATATTAGCAAAACAAAAAATGTCAGAAGCAGCGTCATCATATCTCCATACGTAGTCATAAATGCGGGCGCACCTTTCGGCGGACATTCTTCCGGCTTTTTCTTTGGCATTTTTAATCCTCTCTTAACATCCTGTCCTTAGGTGCAATGAAAGAATTTAATTTCTGTTCAACAATCCTGGGATTATCTCCGGACTGAATGGAAAGTATTCCCTGAATCATTAACTGCCGAATTAATAATTCCTCTTTTGTTCGTTCCTTGAGTTTCGTGGAGAGCGGGATAAAAACCAGATTAGCCATTAAAGATCCGTAGAACGTCGTAATCAAAGCAAGCGCCATTCCGGGACCAAGTGCGTCAGGATTACTCAGATTTGCCAGCATTAAAATCAGCCCGATGAGGGTGCCGATCATACCCCATGCCGGAGCTAAATTGGCGAAAGAATCCATCTGACTATGCCCCTTCTTATGACGTTCTTCAAGGTAGTATAGCTCCGTTTCCATTATATCCTTGAGCAGTTCTGGTTCTGTTCCGTCAACCGCTAATTGAACGCCGTTTCTTAAGAATGTGTCCTGTACGTCTTCCATTTGTTTTTCCAGGGCAAGAATACCTTCCCTGCGGGCACGTTCTGCAAATTTTACCAAAAGAGCAATTATATCATGAGGTGATTCTTCCTTTACAAATACAGCATTCTTCATCACATTGACAATATTGGACAATTCCTTCATATTATAGCTAATGACAACCGCAGAGATTGTGCCTCCGACAGTGATCATTACAGACGGAGCACTGATAAACAGCGCAGGTGAGCCGCCAAGCAACATTGAAATCAAGATAAATGTAAGACCTAATGCCAGTCCTAAAATAGTTGTTATATCCATGAACGCACCTTAGATATCTAATAACTTTTATTTGGTTATTTTATCGGTTCGGCAAATTTTTTTGTACTTACAGGAATTATCCCCAGATTATAATTGTTAGCTATCAGCAGTCAGTTTTTTTTCTTAAAATGCTAAAATTTTTCTCTTTTAGTAGAAACCCGATAGCTGACTGCCGAAATCTTATAGCTTCTTGCTGAATAAACTTACTAACCGGTTACTTCAACAGCTTCAAAAATTTCCTTACGTACAGTATTTTTGTAAAATTCTGCCGGCGTTACTGTGTTTGATATCAGGACTTCATTACAGAAACGTTATTTAAAAAAGTTACACACACAAATACTAAGCCTTCAGATTATACATTTCCAGTTCTTCTTCGGTCAGTGGTTTATACCTTTTTTCCGGAAAACAGAGCCGCCGATATTCGATTACTTTACGGATAACCTCTTCGGTTGTATCCATAACAATAATTTTTTTACCGGTAGTAGTCGTAATAATCGTATCAGGAGTGGATTCAACAAATTCTATCAGTTCTGCGTTGATTACAATATTTTTTTTATTTATTCTGGTAACGGTTATCATTTTGCCTTTATTTTTATTAGACTATTTTTATTGAGTTGCAAGTTTCCTGCCAAATTAAAAAAAATTACTTAAAATATTAAAGTTTTATAAATCACTACCGATATTATAACAATATTTTTGCCAGAATAAAAGTAAAAAAATTATAAATTAACCTTAATTTTAATATTAATTTACATTAACGGGATAAAAAAATCCCCCAGTGAAAAATCCGGGGGATTTTTTTTTACCTTTTGAGCGCATTCCCCAACGTCTGAGGAATAGTCAACTCTTTCCTAATGAGACATAATTAGGTGGAAAATATTGCCGAACAAACCGTATTTATCAAGACAACGTTATTATGTCTTCAGGTTAACGACTTCGGTCAGTAATTGGTCATCCACAGTTATAATTCTCGCCGAAGCCTGGAATCCTCTCTGTGCGACAATCATTTTTGTGAATTCCTGAGCAAGGTCTACGTTGGATTGTTCCAGAGCACCGGGAATAATTTTATTCCTTATAGCCGTTCCTGCTGCGCCAACAATTGGCACACCAGATGTTGCCGACTGCTGGAAAGCATTATCTCCAATCCGCAAAAGACCGCTCGGATTGTTGAATGCCGCCACAGATAATTGGGCTATTAAAAGTGTGCGCCCGTTTGTAAATTGCCCTTCAATCCTTCCTTCCCTGTCTATAGAGACAGCACTCAGTTCACCCAGACCAAAACCGTCTTGATCACTTGCGACCAATGACGTATCGGAACCGAGCTGCGTAATACCTTCAAACGATCCTTCCGTTCCGACATCAATTTCAATAGTAACCGGATTAACCGCTCCTGTTTTCGGGTCAAACTGAAATGAGGTGGCTGCTCCATCAAAAACGAAGCTGGCAAGTGAGCCATCAGTTGCAAAAGTAATGACTCCACTTTCACCGCCCGAGGGTGTTGCTGATCCAGCCATTGTTGCATTCCAGGTCCACCTGTTGTCAATTTTAGCGTCCTTCGTAAAAGTCAATGTCATTACATGGCGCTGTCCCAAAGAGTCAAATAACGTTGCGGAAACGGCTCCTGTGACATCCTCAGCTTTTTGTACTTCGATATAATTATTCGGAGTGCTGTCATAAATGGCGTTAAAATTAGTTACGTCATTTCCACCTGAATCAACGGCAGTAATATTCACTGCGGTTATTTCGTTTTCAATACCACCATCTCCGGTAATTACTAACCGACTATTACCATTTAGATCAACAGACCCGGAAGTAATGTCAAAAGCGCGTCTTATTTGCTCAGCGTAATTACCGACATTTGAAGTCGCACTCACGGCTAATGTAAGATACGATTGAATCACTTTACCACCCAGCCGGCCCGTGAGGTTAATCGTGCTGCCGACATCTAAACCCATATCCACTCCCTGAGCATTACGAAGATTTGTCAACAAGTCTGAACTGTCTGCTTTGTGTGAAAATTCATCTGTCGTAGAGGCTGCAATCGTCGAGCTGCTGTTATTGGCGGATTCCAGTGCCCGCTGCATGTTACTGTTCGTGCTCGTAATCAATAAACCTTTAGTTAAATCGGACCTGGTAAATGTTATTACACCATCATTATCCAAAGCCGCAGAAAGAGTATTTTCACCGGTCGGACCGTAAACAGCATTAATACCGTCAACAAGGTCCTGCAACGAATGAAAGTCGAATTCACTTGCAGTGTTAACTTCAACATAAGTGAATACAAAGCTATCATCAACATCGATTACGCCGTCACTATTTCTATCAACGCCGTCGCTAACCGTTACTGTTGTAGTATTAGGAGTAATACCTCCGAGAACTGTAGTTACACCCGTTGTAGAATTACATGCCAGCAGATTCTGGACATTTGAATTACTTCCCGGAGCAGTTCTCCCACTGATTTCTTTCGCATAAATAGAGCTCGACCGAAGCATAGTTCCTTTCGGTTCTTCTCCTGCATTAAGGTTACCTGTAAACGATACTGATGTTGTAGATTTAGCAGGCGATTTCTTACCAAACGGCAGTTGAATATCCCCAATCGGAGTACCAACCGGTATGATTCCCTGCGCATCGGCAAGAATCCCCTGAACAGCAGCACCATTATTCGGATTAATCAGTTTGCCGTTTGCATCAAACTGAAAAGCACCTGAACGAGTGTAGAGTTGTTCTTGACCATCATTCACGATAAAGAATCCCTCTCCCTGAATTGCAAGGTCGGTAATAACACCGGTTGATTCGAGAGCACCTTGTGTGTGCAATACATCAACACTACCGATAGACGAACCTATACCAACCTGCATCGGGTTGATACCACCCGCCCCTCCCGGCGGACGACTGGCGCCCTGCAACATAAATGCGAAGGTTTCTTCAAATGTAATCCGGCTGCTTTTATAACCAAATGTGTTGACATTTGCGATGTTATTCGCAATAACATCCATCATCACACTGTGGCCCTGCAAACCGGATACACCTGAAAACAATGCCCTTGAAATTGCCATACATTACCTCCATTGATTTAGAATTTAAGGTAATCCCCGTCTCAATCGTTCAACGGGGCAGGGCTCCCTTTCAAAGGACCAGCCCTGTCATTTTTTGTTTTTTTCTTGGTAAAATCATTTTTCTAAATATTTGCCCGTGTTGTCTTTGAAAAACAATATGTAACATCTTGCTTGCATATCTCTCACTGTTGTCATGCGATAACCGTACTGTCGATATTGGTTATAACCTTATCCTGCATTTGATCATCTGTAATTGCAGTGATTATTGTTTTGTTTTTGATGCTCGCCACAAAAGCTGTGTTATTCATTAAAATTAATGTATCACGGCTGCCTTTTTCTTCCGCTTTGTTCACTGCAGCGTTAAGCCGGTTAATATCCTCATTACCGAGTATAATATTTCTTGAACTCAGCCTGTCAATCGCATGCGATGAAAATTTAACTCCATCCTGCCGGGCAATAGTCTGCTCAAGCAGATTCCGGAACTTTCCCGTTTCTTCGGGAACATGACCAACTTTTTGCGGTTGTACCTGCCCACCGTAAAAATTAATATGCTGTACATTGATTTGATTCATTCTAATATCCCTTTTAAATTATCCTCCTTGTAAACAATAACTTAGTTTTAAGTATTATTACTTCCCAAAGGCGGTAAGATTTCACTCACTTCGTTTATAGGGATTTCTACGTTATTGACAATTAAATAAGCGTTCCCATCGTGAAAACGTACGGCGGTAATGGTACCGGTAGTCATCGCTGTGCCTGCAACATTTGCCCCGTTTTTATCTTCTGCAAAGATTTCAAACAAATATTGCCCGTCTGAAACAAGATTCCCATTAATATCGCAGCCATCCCACATAAACTCATATTCGCCTTTCGGCTTCGCTCCCAATTCTTCTTCATACAGGACCGTACCTGCGGGTGTGACAATTCTGACCATCACATTTTCGGCAGCACCTGTTAAACCATAATTAAGTTTATCATGCTGAGGCGAAATATGATAAAATCTATTATTCACCGCCAGAACTCTCTTACCTATCAGTGAAGCAGATAATGAATTTGTGATAGACTGTGTTAAAACCAGATTCGTCTGTTGAGTATTTTCCATCGTTTCATTAAGGTTTGTCAGCTGCTCTAATGACGAGAATTGCGCAAGCTGCGCACCAAAATCCTGGTTTTCAAGCGGCTCCAGAGGATTTTGATACCGCAACTGGGTTACGAGTAATAATAAAAAATCTTCCTTATCAAGATACCCCTGCGGTTTTACAGGTGCTTCTTGTATTTGCGGATAAAGTAATTGGTCGATTGTGGATATTGCTTCCATAAACTCTCCTTAGCATATTATATTGTAATGGTTAGTCATTTCTTATGCAATCAATTCCATAGTATTATAGCCAAATTGTCTTATTCCCGAAGTTTCGGGATAAATACCGGTAATTAACGGAGCATTTGTATTATCGTTTGGCATAGAATTTTGCCTGTCCAAGCGTTCAAATTGGCGGTTATACCCGATCCAGCGGGAGTTGTTCATGTAATCCTGATAATCCTGCTGAACAAAAACATCAAATTTTTGTATATCAACGCCGCGTTCTGCCATAGATTCACGGAGCAGGTGTACGTTATCCTGGATCAACTGCTTAGCTTCATGAGTTTCAACACGAACAAGCGCTGCCATCTTCTGATTCTCAACCTCGATGCGCAGCAACATTTTACCAAGATGCGGCGGTACAAGCTGAATGCGCATTTCCGATGAACCTTTTTTCATGCTTACATTAGCCTGTCTCAGTATTTGCTCCGCTAATTCATCAACATCCCATATCGGTAAAGAGTATTCCGTTCCCGGAGTTCCCTCATTTACTGCATTGACTTCTAAAAATCTGTGAATTGCAATGCCTTTCCCTGTATTTATATCAAAAATCTGTTTTTGAGCTTTAGCCTGGCTATTTGCTTCTTTTTCAGGAAAAGCATCCTGTTTCCTGCCGCCGCTGCCGCTTCCGATATTTTCTAATCCTTGAGCCTGTTGTAACCGGTTTTCGTTATTGAGTTGTTCTCCTGTGCTCTCTGTTGATTGCGCACCGGCAGATTGCCCGGTATTTTCCGGATCTTTCAAGATGAACATGCCCTGTATCTTCATTCCCCCCTTGTCCTGCTGCTCTTCAATGACAAGTGAAATTTGCTCCGGCAGCCGGACATGCTCATCAATCGGTTTACCGGGATATTGTACCGTCTCCAGCGCCGGATTCTTAATCATGTGAACCGATTTGTATTTTGCAGCCTGAGTACTACTATGCTCATTCTCAGGTATAATATTATCCTCATTCAATATTGTATCAGCATATAATTCGTCTGAAGCATTTACTCCGGCTTCACTCGAATTACACGCACCTATTTGACAGGTTTTTACCGGTATCCGGAGAATGACCGTTTCATTTCTTTCAGGCATATACTTATTGTTTTGTGTATTCGAATATGATTCAAAAATCTCCTTTTTGAAAAATCCGACTTTGTCAGAAAAAACAAAATCTCCTTTTTTTGAAGGTTCAACAAAATCACTCGGTTTTAGCGGCTTTTTACCATTCCGGACAATCATCTCCGTCTTATCGTTCTTACTATCTGCAGGAGGCATATTCAGAATTTCATTTACTGTACTCACCGGAAGCTTTATGCTCGCCGGCTGCGTTTGAGATTCCGTTTGAATTTTAACCGGGACCTTTATCTCTTCAGATTCATTATAGTGCTCCAGTGTTAGTGACATAATGAATTCTTTTTCGATTATAATCCGTGAATCCGCAGGAATGGGCGCTTTAGGTCCGGAATTTGCATTCTTAGCTTCGTTATTATCTTCCTGTATTATGCCGGTCTTTTCTCTTTCACCTGTTAATTCTATTCCACTACTATTGAGTGTTATAATATATTCTTTATCTGTTTGTGTAATACCCGATTTAACAAAATGAACAGGCGTTTCTTCAGCAATGCCTTCTTGTTTTTTAATTGTACCAGCATATATGAATTCATTTTGAGGAATTTCTTGTGTATTTATTCCCGGTATACTTGTATCATTCATAATGCGCCCGGGTACGTCGGATTGAAAAATACCGGCAGCCGGTTTGTTTTCTTTGCCGGTGATATGAAGTGTATTGATATCAGCGTTATTTTCATAATTAACAGGCTCAGGCAGTACAATTTCAACCTGAATTTTTTGTATATCCCTCATTATCTCATTCGGAAGAGAATTCAGCGGAGCTTTTTTTGAAAAATCCGCCTCCGGTGGAAAAGAGGAATTCCCGGCATCGCCGGTCATATTATCCATCCACGTTTTCTTAAAAAATCCACCTTCTGTGGAAAAATAATCAACAACGGCAGCCCGTTGCCCGACAAGCGGAAGCGTTTCTTCGTGAAGTTTAATCTCAACGGGTATGAAATCGGAATTATTTTTCGATACATATTTGACTTTTGATGAATTTAAAATCGCTTCTGCTATTTTATTCGCATCTAAAACGGATTTCCCACCGGTATATTCCGGTTTTGCAATTTCGATAGTTTTTTTCACATCATCAGGCGCAATGAAATCTTCCGAAGCCTGCTCTTGTGTTGAAATTTGAGGTTTATCCTTCAAATATATTCTAAAAGCTCCATTTACAGGCTCGAAAATTTCATTTTCAGGAATTTCACCTTCACTTATAATTTTGTGCCCGGACAGATGCTTATCCGGCTGTACGATAACACGGTTTAGCAATTGATTTATTGCTCGAGATATTTCTTCCGGTTTAAGGGTGAAATGTACTTCTGTACCGGTCTCCGGTTTAAATATTTCATCTATTACAATTTCGTGCCGGCTACTTTGTGCAATTTCAATCAGTTCCGCTATCGGCATTGTAATTACCGGAGTATTATATAGTTCGTGCGCATACTCTCCGGAATCGATAAAATACTTCGGACTTATTGATCGGTTTCCGGTTATTTCAGAATTATTTATCCCGCTGACAGCGGGATTGATTTCATGCTTTTCTTCGTCATTTTTTATTGAATCATAAACAAAATTCGGCTGACTTTT
>Ga0111191_1036_pt1 | contig 15429 bp, 12 predicted proteins | sample DeeMarSWOR324_28_FD_80363 | JGI IMG/M metagenome (GOLD analysis project Ga0111191, IMG submission 80363) | bacterium SM23_31 | reverse complement strand
GCGGCATCTTAGGTAAATCGATCCGAAATTTCAAAGTGACCCAGGTGCTGGTCGAAGAGAAACTTGCAATCAAGGATGAGATGTTTACCAGTTTGATCGTCGACGATATGGAGCGGGCGCCGGTATTGATTTTCAGTATGAAGGGCGGTTCGGGAATAGAAGAGATTGCCCGCCAGCATCCCGAAGCGGTAGTTAAATTTCCGGTAAACATCTCGACAGGTCTACGGGATTACGAGGCGCTCAATCTTCTACGCAGATTTCCATTAAACGGTAAAACCATGCTTCGCCTGAGCCGTGTTCTGGTCAATGTTGTAAATGTCGCCCTGAAATATGAGGCGCGTTCGGTAGAAATCAATCCGGTAGTGATTACCGAAGACGATTCTATTGTAGCTGCCGACTGCCGTATAACGATCGATGATTACGCCGTTTTCAGGCATCCGGAACTCGGCATAACCTATGCGCGCGAACTCGACAGCCCGCCGACTCCGCTTGATCTGCTTGCCTACTCTATCGAAAAAAACGACTACCGCGGCACCTTTTACTTTATTCAACTGGAGCGTGGATTTGAAAAAAACAAAGGATATCTGGGATTTCACGGCGCCGGGGGCGGCGGCTCGATGATGTCGATGGATGCAATACAGCGCAGGGGATACAAGCTGGCGAATTTTTGCGATACAAGCGGAAACCCCCCCGCTTCAAAAGTCTACCGTGCTACAAGAATAATTCTGTCCCAGAAAAACATCGACGGATATTTCGGTTCCGGTTCGGGTGTCGCCAGTCAGGAACAGATTCACTCCGGACGGGGACTTGCTAAAGCGTTTATCGAAGAACACCTTTCAATCCCCGCGGTCGTCCGCCTTGGCGGGAATATGGAAGAGAAGGCGGTCGAAATTCTGCAAACATACACAAAAGGTGTTCCTGCGCCTGTCGAGGGGTATACAAAGGACGATTCGGCGGATTTCTGTGCCGAAAGGATGGACAAATTATTAAAGGAATATAAACCGACAGCTAAAACTGAAAAACCGCAGGTGGGGCTAAAAAAAGTAGATTACGAATTCGAGAGTATGACAGGAAAAGTGCAGTTTCAATACGATTTGTGCGCACAGTGCTCATCGAAAATATGTATCGAAGCATGCCCAGCCGGGATATTGAAGCTTGAAAATGAGAAGCCTGTTCTTGCAGTTACCGAAGAAGAAGCTAAAAAAGGCAAATGCACAGAGTGTCTTGCCTGTGAATTAGAGTGCCGGATGCACGGGAGTAAAGGGTGTTACGTTTCACTTCCTATTGAGAACCTTGATACAATTTCTTAACCGCAGAATCGCAGAAGTATAAAATTGAGGAATGGTATGTCTATTCTTGTTGACGAACATAAACGGGTGGTGATACAGGGGATAACGGGGCGTGAAGGCATGGCGCGGACAAAGTTGATGGTCGAATACGGTACGAAGGTTGTTGCAGGCTGTACTCCGGGAAAAGGAGGCGCTGAAGTTCACGGTATACCTGTTTTTAATACTGTTGAAGAGGCCCGGGAAAATGTCGGTGAAATCGACATAAGCGTGATTTTTGTTCCGGCACCGCTTGTAAAAAATGCAGCGCTTGAAGCAATGTACGCCGGTGTGAAACTTGTGGTGATTATCCCCGACAGGGTTCCGATTTATGACGTTCTGACAATTGAACAAACAGCAAAGGAAACAGGCGCAAGATTTGTTGGTCCTAATACATTGGGTTTGCTCAGCGTCGACAAAGGAGTGCTCGGGATGATCGGCGGAAGAGCAGCTACAGCCAAAACATGGTTTAAGAAGGGTAATGTAGGCGTTACGTCAAGAAGCGGGGGAATTACCTCGTCAATCGGTTATTATCTTGGAAAAGCAGGTGTGGGAGTTACGACACTCATTCACGTAGGTGGAGATGCCCTGGTGGGTCTGCCGCATCCGGAGGTTATAAAGCTTTTTGAGCACGACGAAGAAACGAAGGCGGTTGTTATGTGGTAGTAATGTTCGGCGAGATTGGCTCTTCACAAGAAGAGCAAGTGGCGGACTTGATTGAACAGGGGAAATTCACAAAACCGCTGATAGCATTTATCGGCGGGAAAGCGGCAAAAGAAGGGACTCGCTTTTCTCATGCAGGCGCTATTATTGAAGGAAACAGGGGCACGCACGAAGGGAAAGTAAAACGCTTGCGTGAAGTCGGCGCAACGGTCGTGGATTCTTTCGATGACTTGTGGAAAACAACACGAAAAATTGTTTCCGGGCTATAAGTTTTACCTTGGTAGTCTTTATTATTACAGAGAGCATTAAATAGTTTGCATTTTATTATATAACCGTCCATAGTTGCTCGGCGATCCCCCGAGTACTCGGGGGATTCACCTCGCTAGCTTTGATATATACATAAATGTATAAGAAGCCGGAGGTGTCACGCAGTGATCACTATGTGAAAAAACACTTTAGAAAGTTAAGAAAAGATATGAACAGACAATCCCGTTTAGCGGGATGTTCTACCAGATAACCTTTTGACACATATAAAAAGAGCAGGTTAACAGGTAATCAATCTATTTCAATATACTTAACAGTAGAACAGACATTCTTGTCTGTTCATCAATATTGCTCTCTGTTGGTCCTGCTAAGCGGGATTCAGGATCTATTTTAGATGCACCGAGTACTCGGGGCACGACAGAATTGGAATTTATGTAAAGATTTAGTCATATGATTTTGCTATTTGTCCCCCGCAGTATGCGGGGGACAATTTATACCTGTTTGTGAAAGCATAGCCGTTAACATATGTGTTCTACCGAGTACTTGGGAGAACTATGCGATATTAACCTCTCCCTTAAGGGAGAGGGTGAAAAATTAATCCCGCTAAGCGGGACAAATAACTAAATCTATACGAATTTATGAATTAATCGGGTTAAAAAATAAACCTAACATTTTTTAAGAGAAAACATACATTTGGGGCGTTTTCCGGTTCAAAATGATTTTTGAACATACTCCGGTACTATAATAATACAGTCTGGTAAATTAACGCATAACGCAGTCAGTGAAAAACTATAAGGAGGAAATGAAATGAACGGAGATAATATATTGAAAAAATGCGCAAATTTTATTTGGTTTGCTGTTTTATTAAGTGCTGTTTTTTTATTTGATATATGCAGCGCACAACAAGAAATCACATCGAATACTAAAGAGCTGCAGGAGAACATTATGGCAAAGTTGACGGGAAAAGCGGAGATCAGCCCGGATATTCTGCTGCCGAATAGATTTTCGCTTGAAAACAGGAAGACTGTGCGTAGTTACTTAGTTAATCTATTTAAAGAATTTGGCTATGATCCTCTTACGCATGCATACAGCGATGAAGGTGAGAATATTTATGCCGTTCTGGAATCGACTGTGCCGAGCGATGAATACGTTGTGTTGGGAGCGCATTATGATACTGTTCAGGAATGCCCAGGCGCAAACGATAACGCCACCGGTGTAGTAATAGTAATGACTATCGCAAAAACACTCCGCCAGCTTGAGAACCGTTCAAAGAATTTTATTTTTGTTTTATTCGACCAGGAGGAACGGGGGATGCGCGGCAGCAGGGCATTTGCTCAGAAGCTGAAAGATGAAAACAAGAACGTCCATTCTGTGCATACCATCGACCAGATGGGTTGGGATGAGGATGGCGACAGGGCGTTCGAGCTTGAAATACCTTATGAAGGTGCAGTCGAACTATATGAAGAGGCGGTGCGCTTGCAGGGGAAAACGTTGAAAATACATACAACAAATGAGCGCGGCTCAGATCATTCATCATTCCGGAGGCTGGAATTTAAGGCTGTTGGGATTACTGAAGAATATAGAAACTCCGATACAACCCCGCATATTCACAAGCCGACCGATACGTACGAAACGATCAATTTTGATTATCTTCTTTCCACAACGTTAATAGTTGAAGAAGCAATGAAGATACTTGTTAGGTAAGTTCAAAATTTAAAAACTAATGAGCAGAAAGCCGGGTTCTAATAAATAAGAATTAATAAATAAATCATAGAGGTTACCATGGCTGGAGAAATCTGGAAAACGGGTATTACAAAAATCGAACCTAATAAAATCACTATAAGAGGTTATTCAATCGACCGGTTGATGGGAAAAATCTCCTTTTCCCAAGCAATTTATCTTGTATTGAAAGGCGAACTCCCGTCCGAAAATGTCGGGAAGATGTTGGATGCAATCTTTGTCTCCTCTATTGATCACGGCATAACGCCTCCATCGGCGCTTGCTGCAATCACTGTTGCATCAACCGGCGCAAGTTTCAACGGTGCACTCGCTTCGGGTATTCTGTCAATCAACAAATTTCACGGCGGTGCTATCGAGTCCGCTATGTATATCTTTAATAATATCAATACTGTGCGAAATGAGCACAATCTATCGATCGATGAAGCGGTTAAACAGGTAATTACTGCAATGAGGGAAGAGAAAAAAGTGGTTTTCGGGTACGGTCACCGGATACATACGAAGGACCCCAGAACAGTTAAACTATTTGAACTTGCGGAAAAATACGGTATCGCCGGTGACTATGTAAAAATTGCGAAATCGGTTGAAAAGACGCTCAATGAAGTTACCGGAAAGAATCTTCCGATCAATGTTGATGGAGCCATTGCCGCAGTGCTCTGCGAGCTTGATTTCACGCCCGATTACGGAAACTTGTTTTTTATACTGAGCCGAATTTCCGGTCTCTCGGCGCATATTTTTGAAGAAAAAAACCGGTATAAACCAATGCGGAGAATTGACCCGTTCGCCTGGGAATACGACGGACCGGAGGAGCGGTCGATTGATTGAATTTGACTTAAAAATTTAAATTATACAGATTTCTATTTCATTTTTGTCATTCTGAACTTGTTTCAGAATCTCTTTAAAAGGTTCATCATAAAAATAAGTACATGTGAAAAAAATTAATACTGAAATAGTATATTCTAATTTTAATGGAAAGCAACAAAAAAGCATTGAATAAAAGCATTGAATTTCTAAAAATCTTTAGTAATCAAAAAACCAAAGAACATGTCTGAACCGCTGATCCCGCCAAGCGGGAAGATTAAATGATTGCCGTGATGAAATAAAAATCATGTGCATCATTACATCCCCGAGTACTCGGGGTGGTTCTGACAATTTATATGTATTTCCTATTGTATAAGACATCCCGAAGCTTTGGGAATAAGCACAGGTACCCATTATTATGATGAACCCTTAAAAATTAATGCAATAGTTCACTTTATTAATTGAATTTGATTTTGACAATCGTGCAGAATGAGAGTTAAAATAAATTCAAGTTCTATGTTGGTCCTGCTTAGCGGGATCACCAACAGAGAATAAGTTTGGTAATTTAGGAAATATATAAATATAAAGGTTGCAATATGAAAGAACGCCTATTGGAACTCATTCCGGAATTTTCAGATGTTACGGATGAAGATTTAAGAGAAAAGACACTTAACGTCTGGCTGAAAGCGTTTAAAATCAGCGGGTTTACGCCCGATGATATGCTGAAAATGCCTTTTACCCTGATCCCGCTTAGCGGGATAGCGGTTGGAAGCGATATTAATTTTGTTACTCATATCCGCGGTGTTGTTAGTGTCGCCCGCGAAGCCGGGAAAATAATTGATGAATTGTACAAAGGTGTCATCTCTATTAACATGGACCACCTTGTTGCCGGCGCACTTCTGCACGACGTCGGGAAGCTGCTTGAAGTGGCGGAAACAAAAGACGGCTGGATTAAAATCAAACGTGGTAAAATTGTCCGGCACCCTTTTTCCGGCGTGGGACTTTGCTTTGATGAAGGCATTCCCGATGAAGTAATGCATATTATTGCCGTGCACTCAAAAGAAGGTGACGGCAGCTACCGCACTCCCGAAGCTTGGATACTCCATCATGCCGACTTTATCAATTTTGAGATTTTCAGAGCATAAATTAAATACACAAAAACACGGAGAGCTTATGAAATCAGGAAAAGGCGATGCCGTCAAACATGGTATTAGCTTTGGCTCAGCACTTGCCATCGCAATATCGTGGAGTTTGAATAAGTCTATAATCTGGGCAATAATTCACGGTATTTTTAGCTGGTTATACGTTATTTATTATGTGATTGTACGTTGAAATGAGGGAATAATGGGACAGAATTTCGTTGAGAGAATAGTACAGCAGTACGCTGTCGGGCTTGAAGAAGGACAGCAAGTTCGGAGCGGTGACTATATTTTCATTCGTCCCGCTCACGTTATGACGCATGACAACACCGGGGCTGTGATGGGTAAGTTCAAAGCAATCGGTGCGAAAAAAATGGCAAATCCCCGCCAGCCGGTGTTTGCACTGGACCATAATATACAGGATACAAGTGAAAAAAACCTTGAAAAATACCGGTCAATCGAAACATTTGCAAAGGAAATGGGAGTCGACTTTTACCCTGCAGGAAGGGGAATAGGACACCAGATCATGTGTGAAGAAGGATATGCCTTGCCCGGTACGATGGTAGTTGCATCCGACAGTCACTCGAACATGTACGGCGGTTTGGGTTGTCTCGGTACACCGGTGGTTCGTACTGATGCAGCAGGTATCTGGGCAACGGGTCAAACATGGTGGAATATTCCCCCGGTTGCTAAAGTTGAACTGTATGGAAAGTTGAGACCGGGCGTAACCGGTAAGGATGTAATTATCACCCTCTGTGGTCTTTTCAACAAGGACGAAGTCTTGAATCATGCAATAGAATTTACGGGTGATGGAGTTCCCTCATTGAATATTGACCAGCGACTGACTATTGCGAACATGACAACTGAATGGGGTGCACTGGCAGGTATATTTCCTGTTGACGACGTAACAATTGACTGGCTGCGGAATCGAGCAAAGATTATTGCAGAACGCGGTCTGCAGGGTATCCCGTCCGACGCTGACGGGAATGGAGAAAATCCCCGTTTGAATGAAAAACTTATAAAAAAACTTGAAGAGGATATACCCGAAGCTGATCCGGACGCTTTTTATGCCAAAGAACTGGTGCTGGATTTATCAACGGTGCGTCCCCACGTATCCGGACCAGACCATGTAAAAGTTATGACCGGTGTTACCGGTATTGAAAAGCAAAATATTAGAATACACAAGGCATATCTTGTTTCCTGTGTTAACAGCCGTGTTGAGGACCTTGCGGAAGCTGCGGCGGTTGTTCGCGGGAAAAAAGTCGCTCCCGGTGTTGAGTTTTACGTTGCCGCCGCATCCAGCGAAGTGGAAGAAGAGAGCAAACGCCGTGGTGACTGGCAGACACTCATTAAAGCAGGCGCAATCCCTTTGCCGTCCGGCTGTGGTCCGTGCATCGGTATGGGGAAAGGGCTCTTGCAGCCGGGGGAAGTGGGAATTTCTGCAACAAACAGGAATTTCAAAGGCAGAATGGGTTCGCGGGAAGCAAAGGCATACCTCGCATCACCTGCTGTGGTCGCTGCATCGGCAATTGCCGGTAAAATTGCTGCACAGAAAAAATATGATTCGGTTAAGCCGGTAAAAAGTATAACTGTAAATGAAAAGGCAACTGCGGAAAAACAAAAAGTAAAACTCTTAAAGGGAATGCCAGCCGTAATAGAAGGCGAACTCATTTTTTGCTGGCAGGACAATCTGAATACCGACGGCATATTCCCCGGCAAGTACACCTACATAGACGATTTCACCCCGGAGCAGCAGGCGGAAGTAGTTATGGAAAATTATGACCCGAATTTTACAAAAATAGTCCGAAAAGGGGATATTTTGGTCGGCGGCGTCAATTTCGGTACGGGCAGTTCACGCGAACAGGCGGCAACGGCGCTAAAATACCGGGGCATTCAGCTTGTGGCGGCTGCTTCTTTCAGCGAAACTTACAAGCGCAACGCTCTCAACAACGGTTTTCTCACCCTTGAAGCACCGGAATTGGTCGCTGACCTGAAAAAACGCTTCGGTGCAAAGGAATTAACCGTTCGTACAGGTGTAACGGTTAGGATCGATTTCGAAAGTGCGGTTTTGAGAGCGGATGACATCAATTATCCCATCAGCCCCGTAGGACCGACAGCGCAGGAATTAATACTTGCCGGCGGGCTTGAACAATGGATAAAGAAACGAATATAATTTTTTTTAGAATGGTAGAATGGACATTCTTGGCTTGCTCCTGGTACTCGGGATATGTTCATCAAAATAATTCGTATTCTATATAATTTGGTTTATTCATAAAATCTATTTCTGCATAAGTAATAATAATTAAATATCAATTTATTTCAATGTCATTCCCCCGAGTACTCGGGGGAATCCATAGATAATATAAAAACTGGATTCCCACTTTCGTGGGAATGACAATAAAGAGTGGGAATGACAATAAAGAGTGGGAATGACAATAAAGAGCGGGAATGACAATAAAGGTAAAAACCTAAGTCCTTTTTATTTCAGTAAATACAGCAGTTTAAATCCCGATAAGATGTATCAGGAACTTATCTCTAAAACTTTCAATTTTTTGAAATTCAGGATACATAAACTTGAAAAGCAAAATGCTATCAGCGCCTCTGCGTGCCTGCGGTTAATTTAATATAAATCAATTAAAGGAGTCAAATATCATGAAAAAAATTGCAGTTCTGCCCGGCGACGGTGTCGGAAAAGACGTAACTGAAGCAGCGATGAAAGTCCTTGAAGCTGTCGGTTTTAAAGCGGATTATACTTACGGTGACATCGGCTGGGAATTCTGGTGTACCGAAGGCAATCCGCTTCCTGAGAGAACGATCAAACTTCTCAAGGAAACCGACTGCTGTCTTTTTGGGGCAATCACCTCGAAACCCAAAGAAGAAGCGCAGGAAGAGTTGCTCCCCGAACTGAAAGACAAAGGATTTGTATATTCCAGCCCGATTGTGCAGTTGCGTCAGTTATTCAATCTGCATACGAATCTGCGGCCATGCAAAGCTTTCCCGGGAAATCCTCTCAACTATCGGGACGGTATAGATATAGTTGTATTTCGTGAAAACACCGAGGGATTATACAGCGGGGTGGAATTTCATCCGCTGCCGCAGGAAGTTTTTGATGCATTAGCAAAACATAACAAAAAAATGGTGCGTTTCGGTCAGCACAGCCTCGATGATATTGCGGTTTCGTGCCGGGTATTTACACGGGAGGCGTGTCAAAATATCGCAAGGCAGGGATTTGAATACGCTAAAAAGTATGGTTATAAATCGGTTACGGTTGTAGAAAAACCGAACGTAATCCGTGAGACAAGCGGCTTGATGGTACGCGAGGCGCGAAAAATCGCACGAGAATACCCCGGCATAGAACTGTGGGAAACCAACATCGATGCCCAGTGCATGTGGCTGGTAAAAAATCCGCAGGATTACGGCGTGCTCGTTTCAACGAATATGTTCGGCGATATTCTCTCCGACCTGTGTGCCCAGCTTGTGGGCGGACTCGGGTTTTCGCCCAGCGGGAACATCGGCGATGACTATGCAATATTCGAACCGACTCACGGTTCTGCTCCAAAATACACCGGAATGTACAAGGTCAACCCGATTGCAATGATCATGACTGCAAAGATGATGCTGCAGTGGCTCGGCGAAACCGATAAGGCAAAGAGGATAGAAAATGCAGTGGCTGCAGTACTCAAGGAAGGAAAAGTCAGAACCTACGACATGGGCGGCTCTGCAGGCACCCTCGACATGGCTGACGCGGTGATTGGGAAGTTGTAGGTTGTTGTATTAGCCTCAAATTTTAATAAAAAGACGCAAAACACCCCCAATTCCGCTCAGCGGGATGGAGGTGACACCCAAATATATATTATGGTTGGTTTAAATTATGATTTACATTTTAGCAATTATTATTGATTTAGTTTTTGCTATTTGGGTGAGCATTGGAAGTGTATGGTACATATATTTTATTAATTTTGTTCTTCTGTTCATTGCAAGTAGTATGATTAATACTTCATATATACAAGGATTAACAAGAGGGGTATCTTACTTTTATTTGTTCAAGCTAAATAGTACTGCAAGGGCTTTTATGATAAACATACCTACGATTATCATTTTTATTATTGCGTATGTAATATTGTCTTTTGTTTTCTTTGTTACATTACGGTTTATTTTGTTTTTTATTGCATGTATTTTAATTTCAACAATAGTGGCATTTATTGACAATCGATTTCAATTTGCATTAGAAAAATCTAAAATGTGCGAAAAATTAAAACAAACTATCAGAAATCGATAATTAACATTTATATAAATTATGTCACCCCAAACTTGGGTGGCACCCCCAAACTTGTTTGGGGGTGTTAGATTACATTTGAGTGATTTCCAATGAAACTAAAGAAATGCAAACGCTTCAATGATCTTAACTGTGCTCATGAACTGACATTTTCCTGCTATAAAAACCAATCCTTTCTTACTAAAGAAAGAACAAGGAGTTATTTTATTGAGGCTGTTGTTCAAGCAAAAGAAAAACACAATTTTCATCTCTGGGCTTATGTAATTATGCCTGAACATGTGCATATGCTTATCTATCCAATCTATGAGAATTATTCTATTTCGAATATTTTGTTATCAATAAAACAATCAGTATCAAGAAAAGCTCTCATATATTTGCGAAAACATAATCCTGATGGTTTGAAATGGTTAGCCACAGGTCAAAAACATACGCCTTACAGATTCTGGCAGGATGGGGGAGGATATGACAGAAATGTTATATCCAGAGAGGCGCTTATAAAAATGGTGGATTACATTCATAATAATCCTGTCAGGCGGGGATTAGTTAAGAATCCTGAAGATTGGAAGTGGTCGAGTATAAAGGGATGGTCTGGAAATGGCAAAGGTCCAATTCCCATAGATATAGATTCATTTCCTGTGATATGAAACACCCCCAAACAAGTTTGGGTGTGCCACCCAGATATAAAATTTAATTAAAAAGTGAAATATTATTATGGAAAAATCAATTGAAAAATTAAAAGATTTAATTGCAGATGGTGAAAAGATTAAGAATGGAGTTTTAAATTTGCAAAAAAGTGATAGATGGAAAATGCATTCAGTAGATATACTTAGAAAATACATTTCAACAGAAGAAGCTGAAAAGTTTAAGAATATTTCTAACTTTAGGCCCCCTCCTGGACCTTTACCTCATGGAGTAACTCATCCATTGTTGGATGAAAATGGATATGTTGTAGGAAGGCAAGAAAAAAATTTCAAAAAAGATATTAATAACAAATTAGAGTTCCTCAAGGCGCTGTCGGAAAATATTGAGAAAAATCCTGATGAATGGAAAGAAAAAATTAAATTAAATAGAATTAAAACAGATAAAATTTTGGAAGTTGATGGCCCGATTAATAAAATAAAACTGGTCTGTAATAGATTCCAAATTGTTGAACGGCAATTAAGTAAAAGGCATGATAATAGAGAAACGTTAAAAATAGAAGATGAGTATGATGTTCAAGATTTATTTCATTCTCTTCTTAAAATATTTTTTAATGACATAAGACCTGAAGAATGGACTCCGAGCTACGCTGGGGGTTCTTCTCGAATGGATTTCATATTAAAGAATGAAAAAATCGTTGTTGAAACCAAAAAAACTCGTCATGGTTTAAAAGATATAAGACTCGGTGAAGAATTAATAATAGATATAGAGAAATACAAAAATCATCCTGATTGCAAAACATTATTTTGTTTTGTATATAACCCGGATGGTTTGTTAGATAATCCAAGCGCTATTGAAAATGATTTAACGAGACAAGAAGAAGGTATAGACGTAATAGTATTGGTTACTCCAAAGTAAAATATGTTTTTTAATTTTATTTTAATTTGAACTATCGGGTGGCACTTCCCATTCATATGAGTAGGATTGGGAGTGTAGTTACGCTAGTTGAAAAAATCATAAAATTACACCAATATAAGGATGCAACAATTATGTCCCAAACAATCTCACGAAAAATTGCGCAGTTTGCTGTCAATCTGAGGTACGAAGACCTGACTGATGCAGCAGTCAACGAGGTGAAGCGCTACCTCTACGACTCGATCGGCTGTGCGTACGGGGGGTATCACACGAAAGATGTGAATATCCTGCGGATTATTTATACCGGTATGGGCGGCAGGGAAGAGGCAGCGCTAATCGGCTTCGGTGACAGGATGCCCGCTGTGAATGCAACGCTTGTGAATTCGCTTATGATACGCGCTCTCGATTTTAACGACATCTATTGGAAAGAAGATCCAAGCCACCCGTCGGATGTAATTCCCGCCGCCCTGGCAGTAGGGGAGATGGTCAACGCTTCAATGAAGGACGTGATTGTTGCCATCGTACTGGCGTATGAATTTGAAATGCGGCTGTGTGAGTTCGCCGTTCCGGGTGTCCGTGAACGGAAATGGCATCACGCGACCCTGACGCAGTTTGTCTCGCCGGTGGTCGCCGGCAAATTGCTGGGTTTGACGGAAGACCAGATGGTCAATGCTATCGGCATTTCGGGCTGCCATAATCATACGATAGGCTGTCCAACGGCGGGCATGCTCACCATGATGAAAAACACCGTCGACCCGATGGCTGTGCAGGCGGGCGTGTTTGCTTCATTGATGGCGCAAAAAGGATATTCCGGTACTGAAGCGGTGTTCGAAGGCAAAGAAGGATTTATGGACGTTTTCGGTGAAGGCTGGGACGAAAATAAACTTATTGGCGGGCTCGGCGATTCGTTCAAAATACTGGAATGCTCGATGAAAGCGTTCCCGACAGAAGCCCTGACACACACGCACATAACGGCTACGTTGAAAGTTGTAACAGAAAACGACATCAAACCGGATGATGTTGAAGAAGTTATCGTAACGACTATCGCCAGGGCGTGTGACATCCTGTTCGATCCGCATAAGTACGAACCCGAGACACGCGAGACCGCCGACCACAGCCTGCCGTACTGCATTGCACGGGCAATCCTGGATAGAAAAATCACTACGCAAACCTTCGACGATGAAAAAATCCATGATCCCCGGTTGAAAGAATTCATTTACAAGATCAAAGGCGAGGCAAGCGAAGAATTTGAAAAAATGTTCCCTGCAAAACAGCCGTCACGCGTAACTGTCCGCACAAAACAGGGTAAAGAATATTCGGTTTATCTGGAATATCCCAAAGGTGATCCCCGCGAACCGATGACCGTTGAAGACCTCGAGGCAAAGTTCAATGCATTATCGGACGGTTTGCTGAGTACCTCTGCCCGGAAGTCTATAAAAGACATGGTCTTCACCTGCGAAAGTATGGAAAGTGTGCGGAATTTTATGGATAAATTGACCGTTTGATTTTTTAGAAAAAATTTCTATATTTCTCGCAAAGCCGCAAAGTTTCTAAGCTGTTAGCTGTTAGCTTGTTTAGTAGTTGTCTGTTTTCAGCTGCATGAAATTATAAAATACATGAACCAGAAACTGTATACTATAAATAGGGAACGACGATTGAAAACACATTGTTTCTTTGCATCCCGCTGAGGGGGAAGAGAATTTTTAAATTAAACATTGTGTATTGGAATATTTTCAATAACGTGCTAAAATCGAAGAGAGGGAGCTATATTCTCTCTTTTTTCCATTGATAACTATAATGAGATTTGTTACCTTATTTCGGTATCATTGAAGATAACGGAAAGCAGCTTGGAAGATCAATACTATCATGGGATGAGGCTTGCTTTGCAGGAAGCAGAGCGCGCATACGAAGAAGATGAGATACCGGTAGGTGCGGTAATTCTTTTGGATGGACGTATCATCGGTAAAGGGCATAACCAGGTTGAACAGCTCAAAGACCCGACGGCTCATGCGGAAATGATTGCAATTACCGCCGCTGCTTCGTATGTGGGGTCTAAATGGTTGTATAATGCCGACCTGTATGTCACAAAAGAGCCGTGCCCGATGTGCGCCGGTGCGATAGTCCATGCGCGGCTGCAAAATCTCATATTTGGTGCATTCGATCCAAAAGCAGGTGGGTGCGGCAGTGTATTGAATATTGCCCGCAATCCTCATTTGAACCATAAAGTCAATATTATTAACGGAATTGAGGAAACGAAATGCTCGGCTTTGCTGCAGTCATTTTTTGAAAAACTGCGAAAAACAAATAAGATAAAAAAATAACAAGTATTTCTCTCAAAGGGGCAAAGAAATAAAATACTTTGTAAAGATTTAGTCATCTGATTTTGCTCTTTGTCCCCCGCAGTATGCGGGGGATAATTTATACCTGTTTGTGATCCCAAGAACTCGGGATTAACATATATGTTCTATCGAGTATTCGAGAGAACTATGCGATGTTAACCTCTCCCTTAAGGGAGAGGTTAAGGGTGAGTGTGAAAAATTAATCCCGCTAAGCGGGACAAATAACTAAATCTATATAATATTTTATAGTTCTTAGTTGACAGTTTTCGGTTTTCAGTTATTGTTTTTTATAATTTTATATAGCTTACAACAGATAACTAACAACCAGGTTAAAAGCTAACAGCTAACATCTTTAAGAACTTTGCGCTTTCTGCGGTTAATGTTTTTTCAGGAGAGGTGCTGGAGCGGTCGAACAGGGCGGTCTCGAAAATCGTTGTCCCGAGGAATCGGGACCGGGGGTTCGAATCCCTCCCTCTCCGCAATAATTATTACACAACGGCGTAACTAATATATGTCAAAGCGGCAAAGAGAAGATTCTTTGTGTTCTTTGCCGGTATGGTTTTCGGGAGAGGTGTCCGAGTGGCTTAAGGAGCACGCTTGGAAAGCGTGTGTGCGTTTACGCGTACCGAGGGTTCGAATCCCTCCCTCTCCGCAATAATTATCACACCACGACGTGACCACTATATGTCAAAGCGGCAAAACCGTAAAGTAGATATTAGATTTTTAGAAGTTTTTTTAAAAAATACACTCATATTGCGCAGATTTATAAAGTCGTGCATAAAATCTCTCTAATGCTTTCCCGGATAAATAAAAAATGTATAAATCAACTGTGAGTAATATTATGAATTACTTAATGAGAATATTTTTCATATCTCTAAGCATGGTGTTTATGCTTTCTATATCGTATGCTCAGAATGACGCAGATAAGGCATTCGGCGAAGTCGAGATAATTCGCGATACCTGGGGTCTGCCACACGTATTTTCTGAGACAGATGAAGGCGCTATGTACGGACTGGGGTACGCTGCTGCAGAAGACCGCGCTTTCCAGATGTACTATACTTTGTATATTATGCAGGGACGTCTCGCTGAGATAATCGGGAATGTAAAGAAAGTCAACAGAGATGAGACCGCTCTGGATAACGACAGGAAAATGCGGACTTTCGGATTTTACCGTGCGGCGAAGCGGCTGGTAAATAATCTTGATAGTGAATCTGTCTCGTTTTTGCAGGCGTACAGCGACGGCGTGAATGATTATATTTCACAAAATCCCGGTAAACTTAACCGCTTATTTAAGGAACTTGGTTTAGAACCGGAGCCCTGGACACCGGCGG
>Ga0111191_1043_pt1 | contig 15490 bp, 23 predicted proteins | sample DeeMarSWOR324_28_FD_80363 | JGI IMG/M metagenome (GOLD analysis project Ga0111191, IMG submission 80363) | bacterium SM23_31 | reverse complement strand
AGAAACGCGCAATTCAAGATTTAACGGTGTAGGCTGGGTATTATGGGCTAATATCCCGGATGATTATGATAAATACGGCGCAGGTTATAAAGGTGCCAAAATATACACGAGAGATAAAGTAATGTATGTAAAGGGAGGATGATATGGAAACATTAAACAATGTTTTATTATTAGTTTTAATTTCAATCGCGGTTTAATTATGTGGATTGTATTACCGTTATATATAATTAAAATAAAAAACGCATTGGATGAATTGGTTATGATTACAAAAAGAATTTATAAAGGATAAATATGGAAAAGCATATTATTGAATATATTCTTTTAAGGGATGAATATGAACCTAAAGAAAATTTTTAATGAATTTAAGCAAATAGAAAATTTGTCCGCAGAAGAAAAAATAAATATTATAAATAAAATACGATTAGAACTTCATAAATATAGTCCATTAAAATATGAACCAGTTGATTGTGTTTTATGGATTAAAAATGATTCTGTATATGCAAATGATTATAATCCAAATGCCGTTGCTCCGCCAGAAATGGAATTATTAGAACATTCAATTAGGGAGGATGGGTATACACAACCCATAGTTGCTTGGGATAAAGATAATAATTATGAAGTAATAGATGGATTTCATAGAAATAGAGTGGGTCGTGAGATAAAAGATATTTCCGATAGAATATATAATTATTTACCGATAACAATTGTTAATAGTAATAGGACAAGTAGAAGTGATAGAATAGCGTCTACGATAAGACATAATAGAGCGCGCGGAAAACACAAAATAGATGCAATGAGTGATATAGTCATAGAATTAAAAAATAGAAATTGGACAAATGAAAGAATAAGTAAAGAACTTGGTATGGATGAAGATGAAATATTAAGATTATGCCAAATCTCTGGATTAGAGGATCTTTTTAAAGATGAGGATTTTTCAAAGGCATGGTTAATTGAGGATTCAGAGGCGGACGAATTTTCTGAATTTGATGGAACTGTATCTGAAGATGAAAAGGATGAGAATAAATTTAGAACCGCAAATACATCAGATCCTGACCGAGTATTCCATACTTATGACAAGTGGGAATGTTTTATAGCTGGTTTTTACAATACAACAAAGGATGGAAAAACAGCGGAACAATGCGAACAAGAATATTATAATATATTAAGCGATGAAGATAAATTTTCAGATGCTTTAGAAAAAATAATAGTAGAATGGAAGAATAGCTGTGAACATTATTTGACAAATAAAGCCATGAACAGATTAGCCTGGTTAGGTCAAGCGGCGGTTTGTTATATGACTGGCGTTCCAGCGAGATTTAGTCCCGGATGGCATTTATTATCAGATGATCAGAAAAATAAGGCTAATAATATTGCTCTTAAATATCTAAACAAATGGCTCAAAAAAAATAATATGGATGAAGTTGATATTGATTCCGCAATCTCTAAAGGTAGACAAGTGGAAATATATTGATGAAAGTAAAAAAATATCAAAGCTATACAGTCTTAGATGCATCGAAGAATAGAATATCTAAAATATTTGATGATTTTGAAAAGATATATATTAGTTTTTCTGGCGGGAAAGATAGTTCTGTTTTAACTCATCTTGTTTTAGATGAAGCGATAAAGAGAGATAGAATTGTTGGATTATTAATAATTGATCTCGAAGCACAATATAAAGATACGATAAAACATATAAAAAAATTAATCGATATGTATTCTTCTAATATAGATTTACATTGGGTATGCGTACCATTATTATTGAGAAATGCTGTATCGAATTATGAACCACGTTGGGTATGTTGGGACCCTGATAAAAAAGATTATTGGGTTCGTGAAATACCGATTTTTGCGAAAACAGAAAATGATTACCCATTTTTTATACCTAAAATGGAATTTGAAGAATTTATGGTTCTTTTCGGTGAATGGTATGCGGATGATATTGATACTGCAGCTTTTATAGGTATTAGGGCAGATGAGAGTTTGCATAGATATAGGGCGATAGCTGCAGAAAAGAAAGGATTATTATTTAAAAATTATAAATGGACGACAAAAATTAAAAAACATCTTTATAATATTTATCCAATTTATGACTGGAAAACTGAAGATATATGGATATATCATGGGAAATTCCCAAATAAACCGCATAATGAAATATATGATAAGATGAATATGGCTGGTGTTAAATTAAGTTTACAAAGATTATGTCAGCCATATGGCGACGATCAACGTAGAGGGCTATGGTTGTATCATATATTAGAGCCAGAAACATGGTATAAACTTGTTGCAAGAGTAAATGGAGCAAATTCAGGTGCATTATATATTCAAGAAAGTGGAAATATAACTGGATATAATAAAATAACTAAACCAAATGGTCATACTTGGGAAAGTTTTTGCAATTTACTTTTAAAGAGTATGCCTCAAAAAACGAGAAATCATTATCTTTATAGATTTAAAAAATTTATTTCGGGATGGAATGACAGGGGATATAAAATAATACCAGATGAAGCACCTATTGAGTTGGAAAATAAACAATGGGTTCCATCTTGGCGGAGAATGTGTAAAACAATACTTAGAAATGATTATTGGTGTAAAGGATTAGGACAATCACAACCAAAAAGTGAGGCATATCAAATATTCAAAGAATTAAAAAGTAGAGATATGTTAAAAAAACAGGAGCAAATAAATCTATTATGAAAGTATTTATATCCGGTCATTACACAAATGGTGATGTCGCGATTTTTAGAAGCGGGGCATTATCCATATTGCCCGCATTTAACGCATTTTTGGCATTTAATTTATCCGCATGAATGGGAGAAATGGCTGAAATTAGATTTGGAATATTTAAAAGTCTGTGATGCATATTTCAGAATACCAGGATCTGAAAATAGTAAAGGCGCAAATATAGAAGAAAACGAAGCAAGAAGATTGGGATTAAAATTATTTTGAATAATATATAGATAATTAAATTTTATTGCGTTCGTATAATTAAATAACGTATTTTATATTATATTTAACGAGGGGATTGACTTTTAATATAGTCGTCCCTTTTTTATTAGGAAAAATAATATGACCGAAAAAAACACCGGAAAAATACGGAATGAAAAAGGACAATTCGCAAAAGGTAATCAGGAGGGGTATCGCGGAGGAAGACCAAAAAAAGAACATTGCATTACTGATTATTTACGTGAACTTGGCAATCTTGAAGACGGGCCGTTAAAACGTAAAAGACTGCTTGATTTGGCGGAAAGAATATGGGCGCGCGCATTGGCTGGGGACATACATTTTGTCAATCTTATTTATGATAGATTAGAGGGCAAGGCACCGGATAGATTAATTGCAGACATTAAACATGAACATAAAAGTATAGAAGAAAAAATAAAAGAAATTTCAAATAAAACGCCGGAAGAAATAATTGCAGAAATTAACAAAGAGATACGAGCTGATTCTTAGATCCAAGCAAAATGATGATTGGAAAGCACGCCTTTATTATGCGTGTCAGGGTGATATTATATATTGGATAAATAATTTTTGCTGGACAAAGGACCCGCGCAAGAATGCGATTATTCCTATTACTTTATATGAATATCAGGAACAATTTGTTCTTAATCTTGTCAATCATATTAAATCGAAGAAAGATTTATTAATTGAAAAATCGCGTGATATGGGAATCACCTGGTGTGTACTTTATGTCTTTCAATGGTTTTGGATGTTTTACAATAATTATGATTTTCTTGTTGGATCACAAACACAGGATGATGTCGATCAGTCCGGCAATCCGAAATCTTTATTCCCGCGATTGCGTTTAAATCTATTACAACAACCGGCATTCTTGCGACCCGATAATTATGACGATCATTTTTTAAGACATATTAATCATAGTAAAAATTCATCGATAGTCGGTGAATCCAATAAAAAGAACTTCTCAAGAGGTGGCAGATATAATGCGGTATTATTCGATGAGTTCGCATCCTGGAAAGATACGGATGAAGAGGCGTGGACATCTGCGGGAGATGCTACTCCATGCAGGATAGCGATAAGTTCAGCAAAGGGGAAGGTGAATCATTTCTATAAACTGCGCTCGCATGAATATGGTGATATAGAAATATTTACAATCCATTGGAAACTGCACCCGGAAAAGACAAATGAATGGTATGAAGAACAGAGAAGGCGCAGAAGCAAGGCGGAGATAGCGCAAGAACTTGATATTGATTATGCCGCGTCAGTTTCTAATAAAGCATTTGAAATGTGGAACCCATCAATCCATATACCGCAGAATGGACAATTAAAATATGATCCCAGATTACCGTTAGAATTAACGTGCGATTTTAATATTGATCCGATGTGCTGGAGTGTCGCTCAAGATTTGGGAAAAGGTATTGCGTTGACATTCAAAGAATATACGGAAAGAACTACAATAACGGAAAATGTAATAACGAAATTCATACATGATTTTAAAGAGCATCAAAATAAATTAGTTTATATTTACGGCGATAGATCGGGACGCAGTGGCGGTACCAGGTCACGTTCAACGGATTACGATATAATAAAGCGCGTTCTCTCGGCTAATGGCTGGCAATATGTAGATCAGAGTTTCCGAGATAATCCGAATATAAATGATAGATTGAATTGTGCCAATAAACGTCTTGCTGATTGGGAATATAATGGTGAAGCATTCGAATTTATCACGCCTGAATGTAAAAAATTAATCGAAAGCATAGAGCAGACACAACGCAAAGATGATGGAATTGATAAAGACGGATCGGAGCATCATTCGGATGCGTGGAGTTACAGGATAGCGAAAAAATATCCGATAAAGAAACGAGAAGCATTTACAGTAGCGAGGTAGATATGTTATTCAGAGACTTATCAGAAGATATTATTAAGAAAAGCATCGCAAAAGAAAAGATGGAAGTTAAACTTCAATACGAGCGGGTTAATGACAAACTTCTTGATTTCTATGAGGACAGACAATTAAGAGATGAATATACCAAAGAATACGGATTCAAGAAACAGGACGGGAAAACTGATTTGCCGATGGTGTCTTATAATTTAACTAAAAAGATAATCAATAAAATTTCATTGGTTTATAAAAATCCACCGGAGCGCAAACTTGAAAAGAGCGAAGCATATACAGAATGGCTTGCTAATAATGAAATGTTTGATGAAGCAATTAAATCTGCTGAAAGATATAAGAATCTCTTGGGTAAAGTTTTATTCCGACCGCACTATAAACAACAAACAGATGAATGGGTATTCTTTGTTGAGACATATTACGAGGCGCATTTTTTAGAGGGGGACCCATTGAACCCGGTTGCTTACTCTTATCCCAAAAGACAGGACAACGATCCCAATAATGTAGAGAAAGATTGGTGGGCATTCTGGAGCAATGAATATTATTTCGATTATATACCTGGTACAAACAGAATAAGATATGATGAGAATTTCCCGGACGGTAAAAACCCATTTGATATTATTCCATTTGTTGAATTAAGGGATATGTTTCCTGTCAACCAATATGATACGAGCGGGGCAATCAGTTTAATCCAGGCAAATGAAAATATAAATATCGCGATGAATGATTTGAATTTAATGGTACATTACCAGGCATTTGATCAGCCGATTGCAAAAGGAATCACGCCGACTGATGTGGGGAAGATAAACGCGGGTCCCAATAAAATAATCGCATTAACCGATATTGAAAGTGATTTTTCTTTACTTGGATATAGTCCAAAGATAACAGAATCAATTGAAGCGATTAAATTCGCCATTCAAACTGTAGCATATACCTATAATCTTTCAATTAATTGGGCGATTGAAAGCAACCCTGCATCCGGGTTTTCGCTATTAGTTCAGAATATAGATTTACTTGAGGCGCGTGAAGATGATGTAAGCATGGCAAAATTCGGCGAGAAGAGAGTATATAAAGTAATATCGGCGATGAATAATTATTACAAGTTAAAACCACAACTACCGGATGAGGCATTATATGTTAATTTTGCAGATATAGATTTTCCAGTTAATCAGAAAGAAGAACTCGATCAAAGGAATTGGTATATTGAACATAACATTAAAACTCCGCTTGATTATATGGATGCCGATTTAAGCGAAGACGAGAAGTTAGAACAATTTAAAAAGAATAAAGAAATAAACGGTAAATTGACGGCGCGCGATAGATTGGCGATGACCGTTGAAGAGGTGGGCGGAGAGATTGCCTGATATAAAAAACATATTAAATGGCAAGAACAAATATATTGATAAACTCATTGCGGATTTTTCCAAAGAGTTTGAACAATTATCGCGCTATTTAAAGATCAATATTTCAAGCGTGATAAAAGGCGGCGTACCGACAAGAGAAGCGATTGAACAGTTGTTTTCAGAGGCGGGATATGACGGCATAATACAGAATTTTATAGATAAGCATACGGAATTAATTAATTATGCAAAACAGGTTGGAGGCAAGCTTGGATTTCCGCTCGTATTAACTGATAGAAGCATTGCATTATTAGAAATTCTTGAGGAGCAGTCTATTATGCGGATGCTAACTGTAAAAGATGGAATAATAAACAATCTGATAGATGCGGGATTAAGGGGCGAAATAGAGGGCGCAGGTTTAAGAACTATAATAGCGGGATTGGCTGATGAATTTGATGGTATTGCGCACAAATTCGCGACAGAAGCATTTACCGGTATATCAGTATTTGACAGGACGATAAAATCAGAAAACTTTAAAGAGGCGGGCATTGAAAAATTTATTTATTTCGGACCATTAGATGAATTAACGCGTGATACATGTCGTGCGGCATTAACTGATCCGCGCCAACAAACAGGGTGGACAATAGAAGAAATAAACAATAGCCCGGTTGGATTTACTATTGGCGGTGGTTGGAATTGCCGGCATGAATGGTTGCCATTTGTAGGGGAATTGAAATGAACCAGATAGAAATTGACCAATGGATATATATTGCCCCTGATTTTACCGGAAACAGGCATTATATATTATTGGTATTTTGTTGGTCATATGATGAATTAGATTTAAAATTTTATTTAAATTAATATGATTTCATTTATAAGTACATCTTGTAATAGATTGGAACATACTCAATTAACACTTGAGCATAACATCAATATTGCTAAAGACCATGAAATTGTGCTTTTGAATTATGGTGATAAAGATGGATTGGATGATTATATCAAAGAAAATTTTATGGAGCATATTGAAAAGCGAAGATTGAAATATTACAGAGTTAATGAAAAATATTTTCATATGAGCAAAGCAAAAAATTTAGGACATAGATTGGCGATGGGCGAATTTTTATTTCAATTGGATATAGATACTTTTATATATGAACGAATAATTAATGATTGCTATAAAGCATTAGAATTGAATGGTTATGCTTGCCCATATTTTACAGATAATATGATCTATGGATTATCCGCTGATAATTTTTTTAAACTTGGCGGTTATGACGAGCGTTTTGAGGGATGGGGGACTGAAGATACCGACCTGGCGATGCGATGTAAACACGCCGGGATTGTACCGGTTAACGTTCATGTTCAATCTATAAAACAAATAGATCACTCTGATGATTTAAGATTTAGAAGTTTCGCGCCGGAATATCAATCCGCTTGTTATGAGGATAGTTTAAAAATTTATAATGAACACAAAGAACAGAAAACTACTTATGTAAATAAAAATGGATTTTCTAAATTCAAAGTAATAAAAAATTTTACAGAGGAGATTATTGTTTGAAAACTCTTCTTTTGGGTGCCGGTAGAAGAAAAAATAAAATGATATGGAAAGAGGGCGATACACAGGAATTTAAAGGGAAAGTTATAAGATTAGATATCAATAAAGATGTGGAACCCAATATTATATGGGATTTAAATAATCATCCATTACCATTTAAAGATAGAGAATTTGATGAAATTCACGCATATCATATTTTAGAACATTTAGCACACCAGGGAGATTGGAGATTCTTTTTTAATGAATGGAATGAATATTACAGAATATTAAAACCGAACGGATTATTTATCGGTGTAGTTCCTACACCATATAGCAAATGGGCATGGGGTGATCCTGGACATACGCGATTATTCCCGAAAGAATATTTTACGTTTCTTGATCAGGATTCATATAAATTAATAGATAAAAACAATCCGTTAACTGATTATAGATTTATTTATAAAGGGGATTTTAAATTAGATTTTTTAGATGAAACGGATAGAATAAATATGGCTTTTATTTTGGTGAGGATTTAAAGATGCCATTTAAGAAAATAATTAAAGGGAAAAATAAGGGAAAATTTAAAAGCCCGTCCGGAAGGGTAATGACAAAAAAACAAGTTCAAGCATATTATGCGAGAAAGAAAAAATGAAGGGTATGGAAAAAGTTAAATATTTCAATCCCCTGGATTTAAAAAGAATTGCCAGTGAACATATAACAAAATTCAATCAACGCGTGATTACTAAAGGCGAAGATGCGCGCGGTAGAAAATTTAAAAAATATTCCAAGCAATATGCGAAATTAAAAGCGAATAGATTTAAAACAAAATCAGGTAAAAGTTATAAGGGAGTGCCAACAGTAGCATCGCAATTATCACACCCGGATTTTGTATTGCGCGGACTTACGATGAAGAATTTACGATTCCGCGAAGCTGGAAAAGATTATTATATTATAGGTTGGGATGGCGAAGCGGCGGCAATAGTTGAGGGTAATCAATCGCGCGGGAGAGATATTGCATCCACCATTCCAGATGAGGAATTTAATTGGATATTAAATCGATTAGGCAAAACAATAGAAAAAGAATGGAAGAAAATAAAGAACGTAACAACGGTTGAGGTAGGTTCTGGAAAAGGATTAAAAGCACGACAGTAATTAAAAATGTTGCGTTCGTATATTTTAAATTTATATATTATATCATATTTGATCTTTGAATTACGGGTGGTAGTAGAGGGGTATCGGTCAGGAATCCTCCCCTCGTCCTGATCGAGCCCCTTTTTATTTAACGGAGGTATTATGTCTGAAGAGACTAAAACTGAAACAACTCAAACCGAAGAGACCAAATCGGGTAAAGTGGTATTTGAAAGTCAGGAAGATTTTGATGCGGTTCTCACGCGCCGCTTAGCGAAAGAACGTGAGAAATATAAGGATTACGATTCCTTAAAATCGGATTTGGATAAGCTCATCCAGGAAAAAAAGGAGCGCGAAAACGAAGAATTATCCGAAGTTGAAAAATTGAAAAAACAACTTGAAGAAAAGGATAATCAAATTGCGGATCTTAAAATTCACAAAGATTGGCGCGATGGCTGGGAACGCCGAGAGGCGGAAAAAATCGATAAGGCAATGGCCGATCTTTCAGATGAAGACAAAGAGTTAGTTAATGATTTACCGTTAGAAAAAAGAATGATAATGGTAAACAAACTTAAATCTGAAGATGTGAAACATCCGCAGACAGGTAAATTTGTAAAAGGTGAGCGAGTGCCAACGACAGAAGAATATATGGGAATTAGAGCACAGTATGGGCCGCAAAGCCCTGAAGCGGTACACGCTCGCAATCTAATTAATGAACATAGAAAAGGAGCTTAAAAGTGGCAGGTTATACAGCAGTAACTAATGTAGCCGAACTTGTACCGGAAATTACGCTTGCAGTTGATTATATCTATCAAGACAAATCATTGGGACGCGCTTTAGTTAATTATCAGGATATTACCGGACAGCCCGGAGTAACGGCGGAGTTTCCGCGCTTTACCGAAGTGGTCGCCTCAACCGGCGTAAGTGAAACAGCGGCACCGGCTTCTCATCAGATGGATTTAAGTATGCCAACATTAACAGTCGCAAGGCGCGCTGTTTATGTGGGTCCGTCCGATTTAGCGGTTGCATCCGCTACAGGAAATTTAGCGACCCAGATCGGCGAAGCGATGGGAATGGCGATGGTTAAAGCAATTGATGCGTCTATTTTTGGTATCGTTACGGCAACAACCAACTGGACGACCGGAACCGGTGTAACAAATGGCGATTTAACTCTTGCATATATAAGAGATGGTATATTATTGCTTGAGAAAAATGAGGTTGATGATCCTCTTATGGGCGTTCTTCATCCCCATCAATGGGATATGATCAGAGCAACGTTTATGCCGGTAACAGTCGCGACGAATACAACGGCAATCACAATTGGCAATGTGGTAAGTGATGCTATGCTTTCGAGTGGTCGCGGCAATTTCCTTGGCGTGAATTGGTTTATATCGAATCGTATCGGAAGTGGTACGGTATCGGCGACAGCCAATTGCTATAATGGGCTTTTGTTCAGCAAACGCGGCATTGGATATGCATTTAAATGGATGGCTGAGCAGGGCATTGAAGCAGACCGCGCGCCGGATCTTGGATTGACTAAACTTGTTTTAAACTGGGCAGACTCATCCGGTGTTGTTTATGATTCGGCTGTTTGCAAATTGTATTCAACTTCAAGTTAAGGTGATATATGGCTGATATTAAATTTGATCCCGCCTCCTTAACGGAGAAACAACAGGAGGCGGTGGTCGAATATTATTTAGGAGTACATCCAAGATATTTCCGTTATTGGGGTACAACAATTAATCTTGATATTTATAATTTTAAAGACAAGAATTTCAAAGGATTTAAACCACAATTAAAAGAGATGGGTAAATTATGAGGGTTGCTTTAATTATTCCGTCTGCACTCAATTCATTACCAAAGGACACTTTTTATACATTTTTGTTAACATACTCGCATCTGTTGGATCGCCTCGAAGATTTACCCTTTACTATTACACGATTAGAAATAAAAGCACCGCCGACATTCCCCATAGATGCTAATAGAAATATGGCGGCGGCTGAAATTCTTGAGCAGGGATTTGATACTTCTATCTGGTTTGACGCAGATCAGACGTTCCCGCAGAATATGCTTTTCAGATTATTACAAAATCCCGCACCGATTGTAAGCGGGATGTATTTTCTTAAAAAAGCACCGTTCTTTCCGATAGTTTATAAAGAGACGAAAGATAGTAAAAAATCCGGCAAGTTTAATTGGTTTACCCCGATAATGGAATATCCGAAAGAAGATTTTTTTAATGCGGATATGATAGGTATGGGGTGCGTAAAAATTGATCGTATAGTGTTTGAAAAAATAGCACAAATGTATTCAAATAAAATACAGATAAATGAAGCGGTCAATAGAATAAAAAAATCATTAAACAAAAAAGACGTGGATAAAATAAAACCGTATCTTGATAATATAATGGATGCAGATCATATTTACGGTGGATCTAAACCGGAATTTTTCAGATATGGAATTAATCCGATTACGATTGATGAGGAATCTTTCGCACGTGAACCATTGAATAAATACAGAACTAAATATTGCATTAGAGACGCGACTGAGGATGTATTCTTTTGGAAACAGGTAAAACAGGCCGGATTCGAAATATTGATAGATCCTAAAATCCAATGCGGGCATATTACTAATATTATTTCTGATCAGGATTTATTCCATAGTTTTTATCAAACCAGGTTAGATAAAATAAAGATAGATGATCCCAAGACTTATAATACGATACAGGAGAATATATGCCGAGCAGAGCCGATAAAGAACGAAATCTTAGAAGAAATATTGAAATAAGTACCGAGAGAGAATACAGAGACGAATTAAAGAAACTCCGGCAAACTGATAATCCTAAACTTAAAGAGAAAATCCGCAAAGAATTTGAAAAAAGCGCGGAGAGAATTGATAAAACAAAATTACATGAGGTTTGGAATGGCTAAAATTATAATGTTTTTATTTGTGCCGATATTTTTATTTGCACAAAATACGCCAATCCGGGAATTAATATTTGAGAATGTAACAAATGATACAATTTCAAGTGCAACATCTGCGGATTCGATTTATATACAATTTGGCAATGCCGGTGGCACATGGCAACAATTGACAGAATCTTTGAATGATACGGCATATGTTACAAACGATGATAAAGATGCCGGAACAGTTGTTCAATTCACTTTATCTGGTGAAAGTTATTGGACATATGCGCCGCAAGTAAGATTTGAAATAAGAAGTACGGGAATTGATACGATAACATCAAGATGGATAAATGTGTCATATTTAAATGGGGCGTGTTTGTTAACTATTACACCGGACACATCCGGCACAACGACAGATTATGGTAATTCAGTCTTAGAGGGAAACTGATGGCATATTGTAATGTTACAACCGATCTTACCGATGTTTTCCCGGACATAGAGAGATATCAGGAAAAATTCATTCTTGAGGGATTTGTTGCTGTTTCCGGTCAGGCGAATACATACGCGGTTTATGGTTGCGGTCAGATTAATATGGTGTTTGATAATGATGTTCAATTAACAGAAAAAACATCTATCGCGACAGTCCAGGCAAATGCCGGAAGTTGGTGGTATGATTCAGATAATGATGTGGTATATGTTCATGCGACTGATTCCGATGATTTAACTTCAACTGCGCAAAGCACAACACTAATAACATCGGGCGAAGATTGGGATACTTTAAAAGATAATATGCGCGATAAATCGATGCAATTCATGGATTCTGTTTTAAATTCCCGCTATACTACGCCATTAATGCCAAGACTTATTAAGACACATGATACGGCTGATTATGAATATCCGATAGTTAGATGTTGCGCTTTGCTTACGTGCGCGTTTCTTGCAAAACGCAGAACTCCGACAGACCCGAACGGCGAAAGACTTTTCAAGGAAGCGTGGAACCCGGACCCAGAGCCAGGAGAACAAAAGGGATGGTTAAATCAATTGCGTGATGGCGACATGGTCCTGCAGGAACAAATCAGCGGGCGCGAAATAGGCGGATTTAATATTTATCCTAAATCTGATAATACCGCAACTGCTTATGTATGGTTTCTTGGTAAATATACCGGCGCACAATATGAACGATGGAGACTGCAAATTGATACTGCCGGCGCGATTGGTACGGCAACCTGGAAATTGTCAAGAGACGGCGGAACTAATTGGGATTTAGAAACACAGGATACTTTCGATACTACCGATAATTCAAGACGAATTTTAATATATGCTGGAATATATGCTGTATTTTACGGTACTTTCGGCGAGGGTGATTATTGGGATATTGAAGTTTTCCCGATGAGTGATAGCGCGACTGTTTCTAAAATTGGATCTATTGAGCTTGAAAGATGACAATTGTATATACAAATCAAGTCAGAACAAATATCATTGATCCGTTGCACGATTTAATTTTAACTGAATTTAAGCCATTACCGATTATTTTTGAATCTGAATTTAATCCGGCGCATATGACCAGAGGACAATATATTAGAATATGGCTTTTAGATTCAACCGAACTTTCTAAATTTGCAAACGGTGAAACAAGACAATATGAGATTGAGATTCTTTATTATTTTGATCTTAGAAGAAAAAGCGAAAGAATTGCATTTTATGATATGTGGAGCGATGAGGCAGAACATTTGAAACGACTACTTGATAATAACACATCTTATAACGATGGTACTTACAGGTGGCACAATTTAGAGATTTCCACCTCACCGTTTCAGCCTTTATCGGAATTGGAAGACGTAGAAAATGAAGAAACAATGGGTATAAAATTTACGTGTTTAATTACAAGGAATAATATCAATGGCTAAGGTAAAAGCAAAAGAAGATTTTAAATATTACAGAAATGCATCTTTAAAACTTGACAAGAAAGATTTCAGGAAATTACAAGAGGGTAAAATTGTAGATATTCCGAAAAATAAAATAGATGAATATCCGCATATTTACGAGATCTTAGATAAGGTTCCTGATAAGGAGGAATAATGGCAATAGACGGAATTGTAAAAGCGGGAACTGAAACAAAATGGGGCATATCCGAAGAAAGCACATTCGGAGCAGTAATTGAGGATAATGTTGCATTTGTCCAGATGGAAGGACCCGTCCCATCAATAAATGAAGGCGTTATAAGAAATATTGATTATAAAGCCAATGGTTCCAGGATACGATTAGACACAGATGATTATTTCACACAGGATGGCGGGATAAGAGTAATATCTTTTTCTGATTTAATAGTAAGAAGAACAATGCTCGCTGATCTTTTATATGGCGTGTTCGGTAATGTTACAGAGGGTGCAACTACTCCGTATTCTAAGGATTTCGTGTGGACTTCTTCGACGACACAGCCCGATTATTCTGCAAGTGCTGGTTATTTTATGACTGTTGCAATCAATAGGACATTATCCAGCAAGGACAGGAAATACACAAGTTGTATTTTAAGGACTTTAACATTGACGGCAGATTTAACGGGCGACGGTAGATTAAGAGCGTCGGGTGAGTTTATAAGCGGGTTCAGCTCGACAGCGACTGCAAATTTGAGCGGTACCTGGGCATATAGTGCGGCTAATTATTTCAATTGCCATGAATTTTCACAAAAGCAAATAAATAATGTCGATATTGTTTTATATGGTTTTGATGTTACTTTCACGAATAATGCAGTAAGAATCGGTGGTAACTCGTCAGGTAACGCAGAAAGCTACGCTTTACCGCAGTATGATGTAACGGGAAATCTTTTAGTCAAATGGGATACCGCAACCGATGACTTACTTGCAGATTCAAAACAGGGCAATTTAAGAGAACTTGATCTGCAAGTCGGGAGTGCGGGCGTAGCGGGGCATTTCGCTGTATTCTGTGATAATGTCGCTTTTGGTGATGTGGACGATGAGCATGGAGATGAAAGAGGCCATGCGGTCAATGTTCCATTTACGGCGTTATTTAAAACCGGCGGCGGTATGTGTACCGCTACAGTAGCAGACGGGAGCGATAGATCATGGTAAAACTCTCATCCGGCAGAGAGATAGAATTAAAACCGCTTAAATTCTTTCAAAGAGCGGAAATTAAAGATCTGGCTCTAAAGAATTATCGCGAGAATATTCCAGTATCTTTAGTAACTTGCGGGAAATGCGTAATATATGCGACTGGAATAACAGAGGATGAATTAAATAAATGGGGTGACGCAGAAATTTACGAGGCGGGCGCAGAGGTATTTAAAACTCTATTCATTTCAGAGGAAGATAAAAAAAAATAATTGTCAGTATATGGGCGAGTGTTTATGAAGCTGAAATGCAAGTACAAAGTTTTCCCATTAAAACTCAAATTGGTATATTCAAAAATGAAGAAGACATAATAGATTGGATGTTAAAGCAAGATGATTCCCAGATACTTGCCATTGATTACATGACTTTCATAAAACACGCGCCGCTAATATTCACATCACAAATAAACGAGTTTTTAATGCGTTTCAATCTTTTAAAATCACACAATATTTTATCATATGGAAATGTCTTAGATGAACTACCGGCGGTATGGGTTGATGCGCTTCAAATAATGGAAGTTGAATTTAATAAAGCATTAAGGGTTAAGCGTGACAACAAAACAACTTAATATAAAAGTAACTCAGCAGGGTGCGCAAAAAGCTGAG
>Ga0111191_1021_pt1 | contig 15513 bp, 11 predicted proteins | sample DeeMarSWOR324_28_FD_80363 | JGI IMG/M metagenome (GOLD analysis project Ga0111191, IMG submission 80363) | bacterium SM23_31 | reverse complement strand
AAAAAGGATTTGTAACAATAGAAACCAGATATCGAGAGATAGCACCTACGTTTTTTGAAATCGACATGGCGTTATCGTTAAGAATCACCGTAATATCGGTACCGGCGATCCCTGCATTGTTAAGTCCTTCGTATGCAAGACCACCGGTCATGCCGCCGTCGCCGACAACCGCCACAACTCGAAACTTTTTACCCGTTAAATCACGTGCTTTTGCTATGCCCAGTGAAGATGAGATCGCCGTGCTGGCATGTCCGGCACCAAATACATCGTACCGGCTTTCATCCCGACTTAAAAATCCGCTGATACCTTCATATTGGCGGATATGTTTCAGCGCCTCTCTTCTGCCTGTAAGGATTTTGTGAATGTATCCCTGATGACCGACATCCCAGACTATTTTATCGTGCGGCGTATCGTATACATAATGGAGGGCAATCGTCAGCTCAACTACACCAAGACTGGATGCAAAATGCCCGCCGACACCGGGAATAACATCGATTATGTATTCGCGAATCTCCTCTGCAAGAGTACGCAGTTCGTCAATGGATAATTCTTTTAGATCATCGGGACTGTTAATTGAGGGTAAGATTGACATGATGATAACAATAGTTAATGCACATTTAATTCAACCGCAAAGACGCAGAAATTAACACCTTTTCCTTAAGAAGTCTTATATAAAATCTAAAATGTTAAATTAAGTTAATAAATAATATATTAAAATAAAAGACATTTATGCTTATAAATGAGATATCGAATTGCCCGTTCCGCTAAAGTTTTATGATTAATTTGTAAAAAATTCAGTCATCCGGTTTCGTTCTTTTCCGCCGGAGTCGGAACCGCCTACTGGGAAAATAAAAATAACTATGGCATGATATTTGCAATTTATTATTAAAGGTCGGACTTTGTCTGGGAAAAATAACCGCATAATATTTTTTTTCAATTTTTTCATTTTTTTTCTTGACAAAAATAAAAATCTTATTTATATTAAAATGTATCTGATGAATTTAATATGTAAGTTATTGTTCCATATATCAATGGTTATTTAGCCCGATAAGGGGGATAAAAGAGGGCATAAAGGATACGGAAAATAATTAAAAGTTACGAAAATCTCATCGAATTGCACACAAATTAATTGCCCACTTTTGTCATTTCTTTAAAAGTCATAATATTTATTTTTTTACATTTAAATACCGTAATAAGGAGAACATACAATGAAAAAGATTGTTGTTTTTGTGCTGCTTGGATTTATTGGTTTTAATTTCTGCACGAAAAATCCTGCAGAAAATAAAAACGATGACTTTAATGACGACGAGGTAATGGAAAACAAGATACTTGTATTAAGCAAATATAAAGATTATGATCAAATATATGCTCTTGAACCTGACGGTTCGTTCTACAGATCAATATCACTCTATTATGGTGATACCAGTTCAGACAGGTATTATTGGGTTGCCTGGGCACCGGATAGAAAAAAAATTGCCGTATCAGGGGGGCCTGACACGTATAATGATATGGTGCCGCTATGGTTGATGGATATGCGTGGGAATTTAGTGCGTAAATTAACCTATTATGGAGAAAAGCCAGTATGGACGAAGGATAGTAAGAAAATATTTTTTACTAAGCCATTTTATGGTCAGGCTATTTATTCCGTAAATGTAGATGGGACAGATGAAAAACTATTCTATTATAAATATCAGGGAACTATATTTAAAGTAAATGATATATCAATATCAGGAGAATATATATTAGGAAGTGAAAGTATAATGTTTATAAATGATGAAGGAAAACATGATGCTACTGATAATGAAATTATTAAATATAATACTGTGAACGAAGAAAGAGTATATTTAACAGACAATGAACTCCAGGATCGTTGGCCGCGATTCAGCCCCGATGAAAAATTAATTGCATTTGAGCGGTTAGATAAATCGGGTTCATATGAAGATAAGCTATATAATATTTATGTTATATCGTCTGATGGTACAAATGAAAGACGTATTACCAATGAACCGCCCGGAAATTCGATAGGTTCTTTTTCATGGTCTCCTGACGGTAAAAAAATAGCATTCTCAAAATCAGACGAATCTTCCGGTTATTATAATCCATACTACGATATATTTACCGTTGACGTCGAAACCGGAGAACTACTGCAAATAACCGATACAGCAAAGGACAGTGTAGATAATAGGGTAATTGATTGGGAATAATGGGAGAGAATGACAAGAATATGCACTATATTAAAATAAATAACAAATCCCCGCCGGAAACATAAAATACAGCGTACAGATGTGGAATTGCGGAGAACAAAAAATCCGGGATGCTGTCATTCCTGCCTGCACGCAATAGATATTCTGTAAAAATATAAAATGTTTATATGCAGAATATTCACATTATGATTGAACAAATATGAAGGTATGGTGTATAATAAAATATAAACCTTCAAAAATTGGAATCAGTACAAACTAAGGAGTTATATCATGAAGAAAATTACAATATTATTAAGCCTGATAGTATTTATCGGGCTTACAATAATCATTTCGCTATTTAGTATAGAAAATGAGTCATGTTATGCTCAAGTAAAAAAACAAAAGCTTGATAAAAAGCGTATAGAATGGGAGCTCTCTGTTATAAAGGATCTAACAAATCCTGAAAGACCGCAGTGGGCTCTAGATTTAGCAGTACAATACGATCTCTCAGAATCCATTGATATGGTAATAGCTGTATATACTGATCTTTTACTTAACGATCCGTACTATACTGTCAGAAAAAGCGCCGCTGAGGGATTAGGTCATATAGGTGATAAGAGGGCAGCACCTGCATTGAAAAATGCTATTGAAGACTCACTTGTCGAGGTACGAATTGAGGCTGCAGGTGCACTCGTCAAATTAGGTATTAGCAATGATGACAAGATTTTCTCTACGCTCGAGTATTTTGTACGTGGTAAAAATATCGATACATGGAATGTAAGAATTTCTTTCCTTGAAAATATGACTGAAGAAGAAAGAGAAATATATAAAAATAATCATGTTCAGTCAATAAGAAAAAAAGCAATGACGTGTATTGCAGATATTAACTTGCCAAAAACAAAATCTTTATTGGAGGATATGACAAAAGATCCCAATGAAATTATACGAAAATGGGCAGAAAAATTGTTGAAAGAAAAATTTGTCAAAAAATAACATCCTTGTATCTTATTATAAATATATATTTATATTACTACGGAGGAAATTATGGAAACATATTCGTTTTCAAAATCTGGTAAATATTTTCTTTTGTTTGTAATTTTTACATTCTTTCCTTTTAATATACATGCTCAAATTTCATATATAGGACAATATTATGAAAATTATAATCCCGCTTATGAAGACTATACAGGAAATGACTGTGCGAATTTCGGGTGTCAGGGATGGATTAATTATTATAGCACTTGGTTTGGTTGCGACAACTCTGAGTATTATGGAGGATTTGATAATAGTGACAAGCAAAGTTTAGGATGGTCAACAGATAACCATGGATCCATAAAAAACGTAGATGGTTTATTCAATTACCATGTTTTTAGACATTGGACATTGGGTACAATGTATAAAATTAGAGTTTATTATCCTGGGGCTGCTGTTCCTACTAATGTCCAGCTCGGAGATATGGTTTTTAATGGTGTATTAGATTCAGATTTTCGATATGGTTTCGATCTTAGACACGTTATGACAGTTTATAATTTTGATAGTTATGGCGCTATGCTTGGCGGTCACGATAATGATAGAAATAAAGGCAGGATGATTACGAATCCCGCAGATCCTGAAAATGAATATGGATATTCGAATCCTCGTCCAACAGGTACAATATTAATTATTGTTAGTCATAAAGTTGGCGTTGTCGACGAGGAAGATATTGAAGAGGCAGGTTCCTCACTTTCTGCAACTATTGTTGGTCCTGATACTGCTATATTTGGTGTAAATGCACACTGGACGGCAACAGCCCTTGGAGGTGAAGGACCTTTCACATGCGCATGGTACAGAAAAAATACAGGTGGAGGTAGCTGGAGTTCGGTTGGGACTTCAAGCAGCTATACATCGAACAGCCACACTGTGGATTTCGATTTAAAGGTTATTGTCACTGATGATAATGATAGCACTGCAGCTGATTCGATTACGGTTACCGTTTCTTACCCTCCATTAGATGTTGAAATTGACGGTATGTACTTAGAGCATGTAGTATATGATTGGTCTAATAGTTTCTGGGCATTAGTATCTGGTGGTTTACCTGATTATTCATATGAATGGTATATGGAAGTAGATGAATCTGAATGGGAACTTGTTTGTGAAGATAGTATTTATTCAATTGAAACTTATGATTGGGAAGACCTTGAAGAACTATTCCCAACTTTGGATATAGGTTCATATTTAGATTTAAAACTTGTTGTAACTGATAATGTTGAAGAATCAGAATACGATATTGTTTATGATTTAGAAGTTGTAGAAGCTCAGAAGAAAATTTCGTCTGAACAACTGCCAAAAGACTTTAAACTTGAGCAGAACTATCCCAATCCGTTCAATCCTGTAACTACTATTAACTTTCAACTGCCTAAGGCGTCGAACGTAACGCTGGTGATTTATAACATCCAAGGGCGTGAAGTTGCGCGGCTCGTGGATGGTTACGTGCAGGCAGGATATCACAGTATAACCTGGGATGCGAGCACTGCCGCCAGCGGAATATACATCTACAGGCTGCAGGCGGGAGAATTCAGCGATACGAAGCGGATGCTGCTGATCAAGTAGATGAACTCAGGAATAGCTTCATTATTTTCATATTAAAGCAATTAATCAAATCCTGCCTATCCTACAACGTTAGGCGAGATTTTTTTATTGTATTATATACAACATCTTAAATAATACGACATTTGTTATTTTAGAGATAGCCACGTTGCTTCGCTCCTCGTAGTTTCGTATACAAAAATGGGGTCAGGTCCAAATTCATATATCACTGTTGGTGACAACACCAACAGTGAGCTAATTTAGGATCAGGTTACCACAGCGCAACATGGGATGCGAGCACTGCAGCAAGTGGAATATACATCTACAGGCTGCAGGCGGGAGAATTCAGCGATACGAAACGGATGCTGTTGATCAAGTAAATGAATATAGTATAAATCGTATTTGCATAATATCATAAAAAACACCCCCAATCCCCCCCCGCAGTATGCGGGGGGGGGTTGGGGGTGCCACAAATGGTCTGCGTGCCTGTGCGGGATTGAGGGTGCCACAGAGGAGTGTGTGAGCGTGATAGAGGGTGGCACTTTGTGGCGGCGTGGCTGAGCAAGATTGAGGGTGCCGCAATTTATATGATGCTTTGCTCGACAGAATTGAGGATTCCACACTTTTTAAGCTGTATGTTGGTGTTATCACCAACACCAATAGTGAGCTTTAGTTCAATCCCTTTAAGAGGGATTGTCTATTTATTTATGACGTTTCATATAAATAAAACAAAATAATAGTACTTTTGAATTAATGCATCTGCTCTAAAAAGGTCAATTAAGAAAATTACAGTCCTGGAAGTCACAGACCAATCCGTGACTTTAAGGCTATTTTGTAGAAATTGTGTCATGGAATGGTCCATGACATCCCAGTTTATACACTTTTGAGAGTGAACTCATTAATATGGGCTGTGACCCTATGAAAATTATTACTCTCCTGACCGATTTCGGTACGCAGGACGGCTACGCCGGAACAATGAAAGGTGTGATTCTCGGTATTAATCCGCATGTTACAATTATCGACATTTCGCATGAAATACCGAAATGGGACATAAAAGCGGCGGCATTTGTCCTTCACTCGGCGTACCGGTATTTTCCGTCCGGTACCATTCACGTAATTGTAGTTGATCCCGGCGTGGGTTCGGAAAGAGAAATCCTTGCCGTCCAGACTAAAGACTACCTGTTTCTTGCTCCTGACAACGAATTATTATCGCTTATTTTTGAACATGAGCGGGATTGCATGGTGTACCGCATGACACACCGGGAAAAATATCTTGCCGACTTAAGCCAAACCTTTCACGGGCGGGACATATTCGCTCCTGTTGCAGCATACCTGTCGAAAAATGTTCCCCTGTCTGAAATAGGAGAGCCGTATCAGGATGCCGTATGCGGACTGATTCCAAAGCCAAAGATGGATTTAAATAAAGTCGCGGGAGAGATAGTATATCAAGACGGGTTCGGAAATTTGATTTCAAACATCAGTAAATATGATTTAGCTGAATCCGGTATCAGCGAAAATGCCGTTATCAGTATAAAAGGCAAGACAATTCATGGACTTCGAACCAGTTACTCGTCTCTTTCTGCCGGAGAACTTCTTGCCCTTATTTCCAGCGCAGGATTCCTCGAAATTGCCTGCAACAAATGTTCTGCCGCCGATATTCTCCAAGCCGGCGCCGGAACGAAAGTAGTAATTCGAACGTCTTAATAGTGAATTATTAAAGGTGGATACCGGTATTGGTTTCACTATCAGCCAAATTAATATCCCGCTGCCATTACCAGGAATCCTACAGCCAATCCGAATACGAGATTAAACAGTTTTATTTTGAAGCTGTCCTCTAATGAAAAGCCGAGAAGCGGCAGTAATCCGTGCCCATCCTGAACAACTGCATTTGTCAGTAATATTGAGAAGGGAATGAGTCCATCTGCGAAAAATGTTACAATCACGATATTCGGTCCGGACAGGGGTATAATCCCGATAATTCCGGCTAATATAAGAAAGAGTGCTTTATTTTCAGCAATACTCGCCTGCATCTCGTACGCTTCACTCAGTATTTCAATTAAAATCAAGCCGCCCAGTATCCAGAAGAATATCTTAACCACATGTTTTTTGAATATATGGGACCAAATGTGCTCCTTAATAAAATGACCCCAGTCCATTTTTTTCGTATCAATATCTTCGTGCCGGTCGATCCTGCACTTTTTACAAACGGTTATCCGGAATTTTTTAACAATCACATCGGCAAGCCAGCCGCCGATAATACCCAGGATAAAGAGAATGCCGAACAATTCTGCAATAAATAACAGTGAAATTGCATTATCCGAGCGTACGGCTAACGAAATTATATAGAATGTTTCATCGCCCATAGTCGCAATCATCGTGGCAACAATACCGCCGAATCCTGCTATGCCGGCAATATAGAGCGTATCCATGAAAAAAGTGCCCGTGCATCCGGGAATCGATCCCATTAATGATGACAGGATATATTTCAATGACTTGTTCTCAATAAAAAAGCGCTTCATCCATCCTGCAAATTTTAGTTCGATGATCTCAACAATTATCATCAGTGCAAATATCAGCAGTGTTATGGTTATTGTTTCAGCGAGAATTTCCAACAAGTTCATCGTTTTATCTTCCTTGTATATTTAAAACACAGCATAGAAAAATCATAGAACATAACCGCAGTCAAATTGAATAAAAAGGAGATATTCAGTCCTGACATTTTAATGATACGGATATAAAAATACCCGCGAGTCGATTGATTTTTGAAGATTATTTGAAAAATACTTTTTCCCGGTAATCAGGGAATTTAATTGAGTAATGGATATGGTCTTTAAGGGATTTATACAAATTACTTACCGTATAATATCTTCCTCGGAAATGAGTTTATAATCCCCATTTCTGTTGTTATCGGCAAATGTGAATATTTTCCGGGCTGTATAATAAGTCCAGATTTCCTGTGGAACCTGCTGTACGTTGAATTCCACAGGTTCTCTGCGGTCCGGTTTTCCATATATACAGAAAATTCTTCCCCTGTCTGTTTTCCAGCCGGGCTGATTTACAAAAGAAAAAAGCTCATTTGTATATATTACACGTCGGAAATATTCTTCCATCAGTTCGTTTCTTTTCGTGCCCGGAGTCGGGTCTTTTGTATTCCAGAAATTTTCAAAGTAACTTCTCTTTTCCTCTATAGACATATTTTTAATTTGATTTTTATCTTTGTCCGGTAAAATATACATCATTTGTTCAAGCGAGGCATTTATATCAAAAGAGGAAATAGGCAGATTTATCCATGTAATTTTGATACGCGGCAATACTTCACTTTTTCTCCCGCTTGGATGCTTTATTAAACCGTAAAGGATATATGTTCCGGCAGGTACTTCTTCACCTGATATGAATATAGAAATATTTGTTGTATGTGTGGTGGGTTCAAGCATAGAGGAATCACTCAATAAAATTTCTTTGTTTTTCATAAAATTTATTAATCTCCATGAAAACTCGACAGGTTTTAAATCCGCGGAAAAAAGTTGAAATCGAATAGAAAAACCCTGAAAATAGTCTATTTTTATCTCCTCCTCTTTAAAAGGAATTAAATTATCAAATAATGCATTTTTATCTCTTCCTTCGGTGAATACAACATCGCTGATACCTACTATTTCTACCCAGTAAGGAGGGAAAACTTTTGAATCCCTTCGATAAAATGATTTTCTTGAATCAGTGTCCGTCATTTCTGCATAATATCTGTATATACCCGGTTTCAGATCAAATTCTAAATGTTCGAGAAATATTTCGTTTTTATCAAGGGTTTCTTCAAAACTTTGTAATGCAAATTCCTGATCCCAATATTTACGTTCAACAATATTATCATTGCCATCGGTAATTTCAATTGAAAATTCATATTTAGCAACATACATATCACCTTTTTTCAGAAACCGCATCTTGTTGTAACTCACCTGTACAAGAACTATTGCACGGATACTGCCCGGGGTTTCGGAAGGAAAATTAAGAAAATATACATTAAAAGGATTAGAGGATTCCTGAATAACCAATATCTGACCTGTGCAATTATCCGGAAACAGGTATATTGAAATAAATAGTATCAGCGCTATTATATTGTTCTTAAATGAATAGTGGGAAAACATAAAATTTATCTTTCTTAATTGCCGGAAGATTCCGGTTTTGACAAATCATTCTGTTAAACTTATCTACTATATGAATTGTCTAATGTTAGGTTAAGAAACAACTATTATCATCTGAAAGATTTTTTAGCGTTTAACCGTACACTGATTACTAACAACAATCTAAAGTAATAAAACATAAATTTCAAGAAAATTGTACGTGTTCAAAAAAAATTATTGCGTAGTGGACTATTGATAGTTACATTAGTTAAACAATAAGACTTTGATAAATTATTTAATCACAGTTTACGATTTAATTACTATAGAGAGCATAAAGGAGCTTACATTTACCTTGTTTCTCAATATAATATGCTCTTTGTCGGTGTTGTTACCGACAGAGGAAGACTCAGGCAAATAAGTTAATATCATAAATAAATGTAGACAGTTTTATACTCCCGGTAGTGTATAATCCGCCGCACTCCAACTACAGAGTGCTCAAACCTTAATTCACCCGGTAAGTGTTCAGTGAATGAAAAATTATACGGCAGTATTGATATAGGCGGAACGAAGATTCGTATGGGGCTTGTTGACCGCGGCGGAAATATCTTATTCCGGAAAATGTTTCTCATGCCGAAAAATAAGACCTGGGAAAAAATTCTGGAGATAATCGTCACAGTTTTTTCCGATATGCTGCACGAAGCGCGGTGTTCATTTCGCCGGTTGTACGGTATCGGTATCGGTTGTCCCGGAACGTTCGACGGCAAAAGGGAAGTTATCAGCTTTGCTCCCAATCTGAAATGGCGGAGTGTCCCTATTAAATCTTTTTTGGAAGAGCGTCTGCCGGCTCCTATCTGGCTGGAAAATGATACCAATCTGTCTACAATCGGTGTTGCTGCATTTGGAGAGGGCAAACATGTAAATACTTTGATAGGGATTTTTATAGGAACCGGTATTGGAGGGGGGATCATTCTTGACAAGGAACTCTTCATTGGCAGTACCGGCGGAGCGGGTGAAGTAGGACACATGATTGTGAAAGAAAATGGACCCCTGTGTAATTGCGGTAATCGGGGATGTCTCGAGGCAATAGCAAGCACACGAGCTATTTATGAGCGCATTTACCGGCAGTATGCACGGCGGTATAAGGAGAAAAATATTTTTTTAGATTTTAAGAATAATACGGATAAAAGCCATGCGATTAAATCGGCATACTACGGAGGAGAAGCGATAGCGAAAAAAATACTCAACCAGGCATTTTTTTCGCTTGGCGTGGGAATAATAAACCTGATTAATGTGTTTAATCCTGATATGATTGTTTTCGGCGGGGGATTATCCGAAACCATGGGGGATGTTATGATTGAGCAGGTTAACGAAGTCGTTAAGCAGCACGCTATGCCGGGAACGTTTGAAGAAGTCAAAATAATCTGTACCGGTCTTGGTGAAGATGCACCCATTTTCGGCGGCGCAGCTCTGGTTGAAATGAAACGGAATACATAAGATTTATTGACCCCGGCTGATATAGGTTCCATCTTTTCTGCAAAATATTTGAATAAAACAGTTGACAAATCAATAATTAATATTATGAAAAAAGCGCAACTTTTTTTATATTTAAGCGTGTAATAATTTCGTAGAGATTTTAAAATGCCGTAAATGATATTGGGTATCTATCTTAAATAATAGAAATCCCGCTTAACCACGCAGTGACCCCGAGTACTCGGGGCTGGAGAATTTTTTAGATTAAAATGCCGAGATTAAATTTAAAAAAAAGAACAACTCTGACCATTTTGTTTCTTCTTATGCTTTTTCCCTGCTCTGTTATTGCACAAAGCATCATCAGGGTGGATGTTAAAAGTTTTCCCGAGAAATTTGTTTTTCTTCCCTATATACAAAGTCAGGGGGATTTCTATGTTTCTGCTATGGAGTTCGCAGAAATTCTTGATGTTAATACATACAAGGATGATGTGCTGAAGAAGATAGTACTTTATCTTGACGGCAGTCAGGTTACACTTAGCGTGGATAATCCTTTCATAAAAATCGGGGAAAAACTATACCAGATACCTCTGCCGGTTAAAGAATACCGGTCTGAAATTTATTTTCCCGTCCGGGAACTTATTGCTGCTCTGGACCGGTACCTTCCCGGTGATTACACATTTGACCAAAATGAACGAACTCTCGAAATTTATTTTGGCGGTATAATTAATATCACCGGACTGACAGTCGAGCAAAAAGCAAATGGAACGCTTGTACATATTTCAACATCAAAATATTTCGGCAAAGATTTAATTTACTGGTTAGATGAGAGTAAGTATTTATTAAATGTGCAATTTTATAACGGAAAGCTTGATACGGTTCAAATGAGCAGCACCGAGACCCGCGACCTTGTTTTAAGAAATACAGCCGTTCAACACCCGGAAATCGCCTCCATTACATTTAGATTATCCCGGTATGTGGAGGATTTTACTGTTACGGAAAGTCCACAGGGCGGTGAAGTCCTTATAAGCCTGGTAAGGGCAAAAACGGCACAACCTGTTGTTGTACCTCCATCTGCGAACATACGAAATATTAGGGCTGAAGAACTTGTTGCCAAAGACAAAAAAGAATGGGTGATTGACACCGTCGTTATTGACCCGGGGCACGGCGGGAAAGACCCGGGTACGATCGGCCCGGACGGTCTTATGGAAAAAGATGTCGTTCTGGATATAGCAAAAGCCTTGGGCGACCTGCTCGAAAACAGTGAACTTGTTGATAGTGTTGTTTTTACCCGGGATTCCGACGTGTTTGTACCGCTGCAAGAACGGGCGGAAATAGCAAATAAAAGTGGGGGGAAGCTCTTTATAAGCATTCACGTCAATTCTAATAACAACACACGTATAAGGGGTTTTGAAACGTATTTTCTCCGTCCCGGGAAAACCGAAAGCGCCCTCGAAGTTCTTGAAGTCGTGCAAAGGGAAAACTATGTAATGAACCTGTATGAAAATAAAGACCCGAACCGGGAGTTGACGGAAGAAGATAAAATAGTTTTATCAAATGTCCAGAACGCATTTGTTAAGGAAAGTGAGCAGTTTGCAACCTTGATATCGGAAGGAATCGACAGAAAGCTCGACTGGCCCAACCTGGGTGTTAAACAGGCAGGGTTTCTCGTGTTATGGAAGGTGTCGATGCCGAATGTACTGGTTGAGGTAGGTTTCATCACAAATCCCAGTCAGCGAAACGAACTCAAAACAAGCGCAATAAAACACCGCATCGCAGAGGGAATATTTGAGGGAATTAAAAGATTTATTGAAGAAGTCCGCAAATAAAGCCTGCCCCGAGTCTTTCACCAGAGGTGAGTTTTCAATCGTATATAACAACGACATGCATGAAGTCTAAAATGCCTGTTATCCCCAAAGATACATCTTTTCCGGATGTTTGGTGCAGCCGCTTACATATTGACTGTTTCTGACAAAGACGCCAATTCGCGGGCAGCACTATGCGGATGGAACAGATATTTCTTGGTTTTGTTTAGCCGGAGGATATATGAAGCTAACAAGACTCGAAGAAATAATCATGTTCGCTGCAGGTATCGGCTACACACATATCGGAATTGCATTTTGCATCGGATTAAAGGATGAAGCAAAGATTCTCTGTAAAGTGTGTGCAGTTAGTAAAAGTGATATGGGAGTGCCAAAAATCAAAGAAGGCAGATACGAGTCGATATGCAATCCCATCGGACAGGCACACTTACTCAATGAAAGTAATACAGACTTAAATATAATTTGCGGTTTGTGTATCGGGTACGATATTCTATTCACCAGGCATTCAAATGCGCCTGTAACAACGTTTGTTGTCAAGGATAGAGCGTTAAGTTATAATCCTGTCGGTGCGCTATATTCTAATTATTACAAAAATATTTTTCTTCATAAATAGTAATTTCAATTAGGAAATCCGGTTATATTGGGGATCCGTATTTTTTCAATCTTTTCTAACCGGACACCTGCAGCCTCAAATCACTTTCATAGTTTTTGCAAATTTCCTTCATTATCCCATTAGCTATATAAAGCTCAGGCATATTGTCTCCCGCTAAGCAGGATGCACCGACTTCGCATACATAAATAAAATCAATTTTTACAGAAGTTTTGATATTAATTTTTATAATTATTGCTTCTTTACTTATTATTTTTTATATTTTTAAGCTAAAATAAATTGGGATTTTATTATCGATGGAACCGCTAAAAATTCTCTGGGCGGACGATGAGATTGATTTTCTGAAGCCCCATATTATGTTCCTTGAGCAGAAGGGTTACAGCGTTACCTCCGTCACCAACGGAGACGATGCTGTAGAGTATGCCCGCAGCGACCGGTTCGATATGATCATGCTCGATGAGATGATGCCCGGCAAAGACGGACTCAGCGCCCTCGCCGAAATCCGTGATTTTAATCCCACCGTTCCTATTATCATGGTGACAAAAAATGAAGAAGAACGGCTTATGGAAGAAGCAATCGGGCAGAAGATCACAGACTATCTTACGAAGCCGGTCAATCCAAGCCAGATTCTTTTGATACTGAAAAAGATTTTCGATGCGAAAAAAATCACCCGGGAAAAGCTCTCAAGGGATTATTCGCAGGAATTTATGAATATATCCCAGGCAATTACTGCTGACTTGCAGCCCGAAGAATGGATTGATATATTTTTAAAGACTATCGAATGGGAAATGGAGCTTGACCAGTTTCCGGAACTCGGTTTTCAGGAGACCCTCCATGGCTTACAGCGGGACTGTAATGCGAATTTTTGCCGTTTTGTGGAGAAAAATTACAGAAACTGGATACATGGTTCAGCCAGGGGCGTATCCGCCGCCGGCGGAAAAGACAGACCAGACCTTTCGATCGATGTTTTTCCCAGATGGGTGTTTCCGAAACTGCGGGATGGTAAGAGTGTGGTGTTTATACTGCTTGACTGCCTCAGAACCGACCAGTGGCTTGCCATGGAGCCGTTTCTCCATGATTATTTTCAGATCAGGCACGATTATTATTACTCAATTTTGCCGACTTCGACACCGTATGCCCGGAACGCAATTTTCAGCGGTTTGTTTCCCCGCGACCTTGAATACAAAATGCCGGGACTCTGGCTCCAGAGCGAAGAAGATGAATACAGCAGTAACCGGTTTGAACATCAATTCCTGGAGGAATTCATTAAGCGCAGCGAAATTTGCCGTCCGGTGACTTCTCGCTATGTAAAAATACTGGAACCCCAGGAAGCCCGTTCGACAGAAAAACACCTGTTAAACCATGCGCAAAATGACCTTTTTTGTATGGTTGTGAATTTTGTCGATATTCTTGCACATCAACGCAGCGAATCGGATATTTTAAAAGAGATTGCACCGGATGAGTCGGCTTACCGGTCGTTGATAAAATCATGGTTCGAACATTCGACCCTGCTGTCAATATTGCGAACACTTGCATCTGAGGATACAACGGTTGTGATTACCACCGACCACGGCAGTATTCGGGGCAAAAGACCGACAAAAGTCATCGGTGACCGGGAAACGTCTACGAGTCTGCGGTATAAATTCGGGAGAAACCTGCAGTGCAATCCAAAACATGTAATGCATATAAAGAATCCGCCGGAATATTTACTCCCCCAGCGCGGTGTTAATGCGCATTATATTATGGCTAAGGAAGATTATTATTTGATTTATCCGAGAGATTACAACAAATATGCAGCAAAATACAAAGACTGCTTCCACCACGGCGGTATCTCTCTCGAAGAAATGATTCTGCCTGTGGTAACATTGGAGGGATTGAAGAGGTGACCGGTGAAATATCGCGGAGTCCCGAAGAATCTGAAAAGATTGGAAAATATATAGCAGACAAATTAAAAGCGGGTGATGTTGTCGGATTTACCGGAGAGCTTGGAACCGGAAAAACTTTTTTTATACGCACAATATGTAATACACTGGGAGTAAAGGATTTGGTAACGAGTCCTACGTTCACTTTAATGCATATATATTCAGGGCGAGAGAAGATTTTGCACCTCGACTGTTTCAGAATTAAATCGCCCAGGGAAGCGGAGATGCTCGGACTCGATGAGTATTTCAATTCCCGTTATATCTGTTTAATAGAATGGGCAGACAAAATAATTTCATTACTGCCCGAATCGGCAATACACATTGCGCTTCGGCATGTTCCGGATAAGCCGGCATGGCGCGCAATCACTATTAGAGGCTTGTGAACGTAATCGGGATAGATACATCAGCCGGTTACTGCAGCGTGGGAGTTGCCGGGGATACTGTAAATCCGGTTGAGAGAAACGAAACGGTCGGCATTAAATTCAATGAGACTCTTTTCGAAATGCTCGGAGATGTATTAATACAAGCCGGTCTTGCCCAGCTCAGCGGGATCAACCTCCGGCTGAAAAAAAGGTCTGTCAATGGAATTGCCGTAAATATAGGACCGGGTTCATTCACCGGAGTTAGAGTGGGCATGAGCGCGGCGAAAGGACTGGCGCATAGTCTAAGCATTCCCGTAACAGGTGTCTCTGCATACGAAGTACTGGCGCATAAGGCAATCCCGGAAGATTTTCCTTTGTGCTGTATCGTTCCGTTAAAGGGGGAAAAAATTTCATATTTAATATACAATAAACCGGGCGCTGCAGCAGGACCTGAAACGGGAGCGGC
>Ga0111191_1020_pt1 | contig 15537 bp, 14 predicted proteins | sample DeeMarSWOR324_28_FD_80363 | JGI IMG/M metagenome (GOLD analysis project Ga0111191, IMG submission 80363) | bacterium SM23_31 | reverse complement strand
AAATTGCTTGAAGAACGAAAGACAAAAATACTTCAGGCACGACACAAAAGAAGAGAACAAAACTTGAAAATCAAGCAAAAATCACTACCATTAACCGAACCGGATATAAATATTAACCATAACTTATTTCAAAGAACAATTTGTCCAACTTTATCGTAAACATTTCATAATGGACTATATTATAATGATACTTATGCAAAAGAATATTTTAATAATAAATCTTCTTTTTGGGGAAGAATATTAATAAAAAAAGATAACGATGTGGTAGATTATTCAATCTTAAATGAAAAAAGATGGATACCTGAAAATGAATACGAAGATAAATTATTGAATAAACATATATTATCACAAATTATAAAGCTACAAAATTATACAGTAAAAACTGGACCTAGTTTTGAAAATGTAAATTATGAAAAGAGAAAAATACATGAGGATAATATAAAACAAGCAGTATCATGGAATAATAGAATTTTAAAACAGATAAAAAAAATCTAAGAATAAAAAATATTTAACACAAAATATTTTCTCCTCAAGGTAATGTGTTCTTCACATTCGCTTTTTTATCTATGATGGCAAAAAAATTTACATATACCAAAAAATTGTGAAGCGAAAAACGCCTCACCGATAAAAACAATAAAATGCACTACAATATATTGAATATCTGAGAAGTATCCTAATCCAATCAAGAAATTGTTTAGGAGGCCGTTATCTAATACGTTAAGCTGATATTATTTCTCGTACATGTAAAATTTACTTTCCCTGTATTTTGCGAACGTATTCTGCTATGAGAGTTAGTATGGCTTATGGCTATTGTCTTATACTACCCTGTAACTAACTCAGTTTCAAAGGCGACATCATTGTGATAGCAATGCAATACAGATCCAATATAGCCTCATCTTGGTCCATACTCCTCAATGTCACGCGAAAGAACAACGGTATCGAGTTCTCGTATCATAGTTTGCCTCCTCACTCTTTGTTCAGAATGGATATTCTATAACAAACCGAGGTCGTTCATTCCAGGTTTAGATAATCCAGACCTTCTGCACACGAACAACCGCTCGCTCGGTGTTTTTAAATTACTTTATACAACATACTTCATTCCACAGATTGATGAAAAAACTTCCTTCACAGGTTCAACTTGAGAAATGGACAAAAAATTTTGTTCCAGCACGTACATATTGGTCTCGACAAATCCAAATTAATGAAAGAATTTAGCCTTTTATTTGCAAAAAATCATTTACCCTCAGATTAAAACAAAATGATACTTGGAAAAATGGGAAGTTTCTCTTATTTTAGGACAATAAGTGTCCGTAATATTTTGAAGACATACATTAAGTACTGTCTGGTTATTTTTCAATACTGTCATTCCTGCGAAAGCAGGAATGACAATTAATACTAATAGCATTCAAAGAAACTGTTTTGCAGCTTTTTTGCACAATTAATAATTAAAAATTGCTTAAATGTACCTTATCTTCAATATAGAAATAACAGCAATCTTGTATTTTTCCACCGGACACTACTGATATACATTAAAAAACATGGGGATATGAAAAATGAAAGATAAAACGGATTACAAAATTTTAGTTGTTTTTCCCGGGCGTGAGGATATGCCCGCCGGCTGGCCATACGGCAGATTCCCCGTAAATAATCAAATTGAAAAAATCAAGGAAGAAATTAACCAGGTATCAAAAATTTCAGACGCAGAATTCGACTTTTTTGGCTGGAAATTAATACAAAACGACTCCGATATTTATGAATCCTACTCCTTAATGGATGACGCCGACGGGCTTGTAATCGTGCCTTTGAATGCGGAGTTCGCATCTTTGGGACCGGATATTTATAAGCTCTGTGAAAAAAACCTGCCGGCAATTATTTATACAAAACCTTTCAGTGTGTACTATGACGGATACGCCGCTCTGAAAGCGAACGGTGTAAAAGCAATTTTAGTAGCAAGCTCAGACCTGAATGATTTGATAGAACCTTTAACGGTAGTAAAAACAGCAATCGATTTAAAAAGATTACGTCTGTTAATAATCCGTGATTTAGAACACGATTACACAAAAATTGACCCTCGCATGCTTGATCCCCGCTGGAAAGGTCCTGCTTACTCCGGCTTAATCAAGAAGTATTTCGGCAGCAGCCTTGTATATGCAGATTCACGTGAATTGATATCACATTATAATGAAATTACAGACGCCGCTGTGCAGGAAGAATTTGATAAAGCAATACGTGCCGCTGCTGAAATAAAAGAACCTCCGAAAGAAGACATATTTAAAGCTGTAAAGATGTACCTTGCAATAAAATCACTAATGAATCAAAAAAATGCCAATGGATTTACCGTCGACTGTTTATCATACATAAGAGAAAAAACAATGCCGGCAAGCCCTTGTTTTGCCATTTCCAGGTCAAATGACGAGGGGATAACAGCCGGTTGTGAAGCGGATGTTGAAAGTGTATTAACGATTGCAATATGCCATTATCTCACCGGGAAACCCGGTTTTCAAGGCGATCCCGTTATCGACAGGAGAAAAAACCGGGTTATATTCGCCCACTGTACCGCCCCGACACGCATGGATATCGATACGTGCTGCCCCTGCCGGTTTCGTACTCATAATGAATCGCTTTCCGACGTCGGTTTAGAGATTGAAATGAAAACAAATGAGCCGGTTACAATATTGAAACTAACCGGTACCGGGACAATAAAATATATGGGATTACCGCAAATTCCGGTTCAAAACACATTTGAAACGTATCACTTATTAACCCATGAGGCTGTAACTGTTGAGCATGATTATACGGGCTCTCCGTGGGGATGCAGAACAAAATTAGCGATCGAATTACAGCCTGACGAGCTGGAAAAGTTTGAAAACAATTTTTTCGGATTCCATAGAGTTGTTTTATACGGCAGTTATCAGAAAAAATTAAAATCGCTTGCCCAGCTTTTAGGTGTTAAATTCCACGATACAATGTACCTGCCCGTTTCCGGTTGATAATCCGAAACAAATATTCCCACTTAAAAAGGTGGGACAAAGTGTATTGTATACCCTTTTGCTTCGTGTCATAATTCTATATTATTAACAAGGCAGGAGCTTCTGAAATCGTGCGTTTCACGTAAGGAGACGTGGAACGGGGATAGAGAATTTCCGTGTTGCGGGCGGTTTTGAAATCCGCCCCTACGTAGTGGTGTGTTTTACGCAGGCTGAAGCCTGCGGCTGCCGGTATTGGTTATCCTGTTACTTCAGGACTTCAATCCTTGACGCATGGATTCCATTAATCGACATGCTGTCCCGCTAAGCGGGATCAGCATCCGTGCTTATTCTCATTGCAGGCAAAACGGCATAACTATTAAAATTGGATTTTTAATACATTGGCAATCACAAAGGTACTCATAAGAAGCCGTTTGGGATTCCAAGGCGTGCCGGGCAGGCTTATTTGGCGATAATCCCCCTGGCAATTATTTCCGCTTCCTCTTTTGTCCACTTGCCCCAGATGATCGCTCTTCCATCCGGAATTTTGGTTCTAATTGACGGAGCTGAAATTAGCTTGCCGTCAATCAGCATCCCGATCCGCTTATTAATATTGTCTTCCGTCAATTTCGCATACTTTGCGCTGCCTGCTGCCGTAAAAATAAGCTCGACCTGGGGGCCAAACTGCCCTGCGGAGGCGAAAGCCGAATCAATATCGGCATTTGAGATAACGACTTCATCATGAAGAAAAATTTTCTCGTCTGAAATTTGAGCAGTCATCCCGGTTAAACCTTCTGCTGACTCCGTCTCCGCGAATCGAAACTCAAGTCTTACATTTTTGGGCTGCTCCTGTTCACAAGCATTCCAGGATATAATTAAAACGACAATCAAACCGACAATTCTTTTCATATCAACCATCTCCTTTACTGATCATGAATTGACCGAAGCGTAACTTGTATCCACCAATTAAACGGACGGAAAAATTTATATTGCTGATTTATACAAGTAAACAGAACAATAGTTCAATTTTTGTATGTTGTTGTTAACGTATAATTAAAAAAGCCGCGCATTTTAAACCGTTGCTGTCTCAAATACATATACTATAAATTCCTGCCGTCTTTTGGATAGTCTCCGTTTAATAATACTCAATGAATAAGATTCATCTCATCCACTTTTAATATTATTTAATGCTTCTTCCTGCGTTTTAAAAATAGAAAGCATTGAGGTAAAACCGGAAATATCGAAGACTTCTTTTATATGGTCTTTTAAAGCGAATACAGCTAATTTCCCATCAACAGCTTTCATTTTTTTCAATACTATTAATATTACCCGCAGCCCGGCACTACTGATATAATCCAATTGAGCGGAATCGATTGCTATGAGTTTTTCGCCTTTGTCTATTAATTTAAGAAGTTTAGCCTGTATATCATCTGAAGTGTTAGCGTCAAGCCTTCCTTTTAAACTAACAACTGCTACATCATCTTTTTTCAACACATTAAACTCTATCATCACTCCTCCACTATAGTAATTGAGAAAAACGCAATCAGGATACTTTTTTTATAAACGAAATAATGTTTTTATTATTCTTTCTTTCATATTTTAATTGATCAAACAGGTTTCGAACAAGGTGAATTCCCAGACCTCCTATTTTTCTTTCTTCGGGAGGCTTTTTAATATCCGGTTTAGAGATTTCCAATGGATTAAAGATATTGCCGTCGTCTTCAATGACAGTTATTATTTCATCTTCTACCAAAGAGATATTTATGCTAATGAGGTGTTCCCGGTCATCACCATAACTATATTTAATAACATTAGTTAAAAACTCCTCTAAAGCAAGGTTTAAATCAAAAATAATTTTAAGGCTCAGATTATTGTTTTCACCGAATTGTTCAATTATTTTGCTTAACCTTGCTATTTCAGAAATATCGTTCTTTACCGTAATTAATAATTCTTTGTTCATATTTATTCCAACAGGTATATGATTACACCGGTGTTAGTTAATAAATTAATAATCAAATTTAACACTTTTCTTTGAACCACCCGGTTCAGGATTTACTCCGGGAATCTATTAAAAATTCACCTCTATCATTGAGAAATCATCTTCCAAATCATCCGAGCCCTGCAGATCACGAACGAATTTCAAGATACGATCGATGTTTGAAATTCCCGGTTCGGAAGGTTTTACTAATTGTTCAACAAATTCATCGAATTTCAACATCATTTTATCCGGCGTAAAAACCTCAAAAGCTCCGTCACTGAAAATATATAGTTTTCCAAACTCGCCCAGTTCGGTTTGAGCGTCTTCAAATGTAGCTTCGGGCATTCCGCCGACCATGAGACCTTTCGCTTTTAGCTTGATAATTTTTGCCGCTTCCGGTGTCTTACCGGTAATCAATATAGCAGGCGGATGCCCTCCCGTGCCGTAAACAATCTGCCGTTTTAATTTGTTATATACACCATACCATAATGTAAAAAACAAATTATTATGTTTTTCCATCTGAAAATTTTCATTTAAAGCATTTAGAACTTCTGCAGGCTTCTTAAAATCAGTTTTAGGTAGACTTTGAGAGCGTAATACATTCATTACCGAAATGGACAGTAAAGCTGAGCCTACTCCGTGTCCACAGACATCAAGAAGATACATCGCAAAATGGTCTTCATCGAGCCAGTGATAGCCAAAAGAATCTCCTCCCAAAGAAGTGGACGGAATAAATCTCCAATCGGCTTTAATCTCGTCATTCATCGGGGACGGAAGTAAAGATTTTACATAAGCTGCTGCTTGAGTAAGTTCATCAGCCAATTTTCTTTGGCTCTCAACCAGGGCTTGGTAGGCTTCATTTCGCTGAAGTAGGTTAATGTAACCTTTTGAATGATACCGGATACGGGCAATAAGTTCTATTTTATCCGGAAGCTTTACAAGGTAGTCATTAGCACCAAGTGCAAATGCTTCAGCCTTGATCTTCGGCTCTTCTTTTGTTGAAAGAACTATCAAAGGGATATCTTTTGTTTTTGCATTTGCACGATAAAATTTCACCAGTGTTAATCCATCAATTTCAGGCATTACCAGGTCCTGAAGGATAACAGTGGGAGAAAGATCCGCTGCCATTGTAATAGCCCGGGTCGGATCACTGCAAAAATGAAAAGCGATATCATTCTCATCGGCAAGCATCCTGCGAACAGCTTCACCTATTATCGCCTGATCATCAACCAGTAAGACAGTAATTTCATGTTCGGTTAATGAAGAAGCGGTTCTTACGGGATTTGATCCCTGGTTACTAATCATTTTATCCTTTAATATATCTTATTGAAAATATGATTAGATGAAAAATCTTATAGCTCCGGAAATTCCTCAGCTTATAAATTAATGTTTAGTTTTCTTTGTATAATATTTAACCAAAGCCGGGGCAATCTCCTCTAAAGGTAAAATATCTACTGCCGCTCTAAGCATAGCTGCCGCTTTCGGCATGCCATAAACCACACTGGTGTCTTTGTCCTGTGAGATAGTATACCATCCAGCCTTACGAAGATTTTTTAATCCTTCCGCCCCATCTGTCCCCATACCGGTAAGGAGTACGGCAGCGGCTTCTTCGGGCCAATTCAGTGCGACGCTTTTAAAAAAAATATCTACGGAAGGCCGGTATGATAAATTACGCGGCTCGGAAGTATAGGCGAATGTAAAATCCGGTGTTATTATCAAATGATCATTGGTACCGGCGACAAAAACTACGCCGGATTTCGGGCTCATTTTTTCTTTAGCTAATAATACTTTTAAATGAGTCTGCCTGTCTAACCATTCAACCAGTCCTGCAGCAAACTTAAAATCAACATGTTGAACAACTGCTATCGAGGCATTAAAATTCTTTGGCAATTGCGAAAGGATATCAGCCAAAGCTTTTGGCCCGCCTGTAGATGAACCTATAGCAATAAAAGGCGGGATTTGCGCTTCACCGGAAGTCTGTTTATATTTTTTTATTTTTTGTTCTTCTTTGGAGGTCTTACCGATCAATTTACCAATAGTGGCTATTTTTGTAAGAAGTTCTTTAGCACCTTCGACATTTCCTTCGGAGCCGAGAACCGGCGTTGCTACCACATCCAGCGCACCACACCCCATAGCCTCAAAAATTTTTGACATATTACCTTCTACCGTTGCAGTAACAACAAGAATTGCACAAGGGGAGTTTTTCATTATTTGCCTCGTTGCTTCAACTCCATCCATCACAGGCATTATCAGGTCCATTAATATCAGGTCCGGAACATCCGCCGCACACTTTTTTACTGCCTCGACGCCATTTTTAGCTGTCCAGACAATTTTATATTCAGAAACACTTAAAACGAGCCGTTTAAGGACTTCAACTGTCATTTCCAGGTCATCAACAATTGCTATTTTCAAGGTCATACCTTTCCAATAAGATCGATAACGGCGTTTATTAATGATTCATCATGAAAACTACTTTTGGTTAAATAATAATCCGCACCTGCATCAAGTCCTTTAGCACGGTCTTCTTCCCGGTCTTTATATGATACTATTACTACAGGTATGTTCTTTAATTTGGGATCTTGCTTGATTAATTTCGTGAATTTAATGCCGTCCATACGAGGCATATCCACATCTGTTAAAACAAGATCGTAATTGCCTTCACGTACTGCATTCCAGCCGTCCATTCCGTTAACGGCTACATCTACTTTATAACCGACATTCTCAAGAATTTTCTGCTCTACTTCACGAACGGTAATTGAATCATCCACTACAAGAACAGATTTACGTTTTCTTACAACACTTTCTGCTCCGGACCTACTTACTTTTTTCAACCGGTTTCCGGAAAGTATGTTCTCGATAGACCTTACCATATCCTCCACATCGATAATAAGAATGGGAGAACCATCCGCCATAATAGCGGAAGAGCTAATATTTGGTATTTTACCCAGCCGGGAATCAATAGGCTGAACAACCAGGTTGCGCTCATCTAAAAACCGGTCTACCACTAATCCATAACGGCTTCCCTGTTCGCTTAAAAATATAATTGGATATTCTTCATTAAAAGAACTTGAACTTTTCAGCTCCAGAACCTGATAAGCCGGAACTAATCCAACGTTGTGACCATTTAATTGAAAATATTGACGGTCTTCAACTAATTCGACATCGGATTCTTTTATAACAAGGCTTTGATCAATTCGTGAAAGGGGAAAAGCATAGGTTTCACAGGAAATTTCCACTAACAGCGTACGAATTACTGAAAGTGTAAGAGGCAATTGCATGTTGATATTCATTGATTTGCCCTTCTCCGAATGAACACGAACGATCCCGCCAACTTCATTGACCATACTTTGGACTACATCCAAACCAACTCCACGCCCTGAAATTTCCGTTACTTCATTGCTCGTTGAAAAACCGGGAAGAAATAAAAAATCCGTCAATTCATTTTCAGATAGATTTGCAGCCATTTCTCTCGTAATAAGGTTCTTTTCAACAATCTTTTCACGTAATTTTTCATAATTCATACCCCTGCCGTCATCTGAGACAGTGATCGACAGCATCCCTGCTCTATGTCTTGCATCAATCAGAATTTTCCCTTCTTCGGGTTTTCCTGCTGCCACACGCTCTGCAGGAAATTCAATTCCATGATCAATTGAATTACGTAAAATGTGGTTAAGCGGAGCTTCAAGCTTATCCAGAATATCACGGTCTACCGGAGTCGATTTCCCGGCAATTTCCAATTTAACTTTTTTATCTAATTTTTTCGAAATATCCCTCACCATCCGCGGAAATCCTTGAACTCCGTCAGCAAAAGGACGCATCCGGCAATTAATGACTTCCTGATGAAGCCTGTTTGAAAGTCTTGCGCAACGTTTCGAGAAAATTTCAAAATCATTTATATATTCCGATATATTCTGGACACCATCGATCATTCTTTGACGGGAATCCATTAAATAATTTTCTATACGTGCATCAGGTTTTGTTTCCATTAACAATTAGCTTAATTTACCGAGTAAATCATACAGTTGGACATACCGGTTTTTCACATTCAGTAATGATCTCGAAAACGGTCGAAGCCAACGTACCTCAATGAGAAATTCTCCGGCTAAACCCATCAAACGGGTAAGATTTTCTGCGGTAACCCTTACAGCGCTATCTGTTCCTGTATCTGATTTAATCGAAGATTTTAGAGTATCCTTGGTATCCGATACCGGTGGTAATTTCTTTGTTTTTCTGATTTTTGTTTTTATTTTTTTACCGGTTTCTGTTTCGGGAGTTTTAATGCCGGAAATTTCTTTTGTAAGATTCTCAATCGCTTCATTATTTTCAGAAAGCCAGTTCTTTAAATCGGTTTCGGCAATTTGAGCCATTTCACAAAAAATATCCACACCTTTGAGCAGAATATCAATATGATTTCGCTCTATATCCAGTTGCTTTTCCTCGACAGCGACAAAGTAATCTTCCATTACATGTGCTAACCTGACAACCGATTCAAGTTGTACAATTCGAGCGGCTCCCTTAATTGAATGAGCTGCCCGCATGAGCGATTCTGTATATTCCATCCTGTCGGGATCGGTTTCAAGCGCCAACAAGCCGTCACTTAAAATAGCTGCATAGGTCTGAACCTCTGTGCGGAAAAGATCAAGCATAGAGAAATCAGTAAAATCATTTCCGGAACTACTCGTCAAAGTATTCTCCTTTTTAATGAAGAGAAAACCAATTCATGATCTAAATATCCAACATTATTACCCTGATATTCAATAATCCCTTTTGTAAATGAAATATTTGTTTTGGCAACAGTTTCCGGTACATTCCTTAATTTATTTGGTTGAAAACGATAAATGTCCCGGACTTCATCGACAGGAAATGCCCAATTATCTCCTTCCCATTCCAGAACTATCATACGTTTGAAAATTTTGCGATCGCCGTTTTCCTTGGGATTTTCTTCTTCGTTCAATCCCAGAAGATTCTTTAGTGAAACACACAATTGGATTTTGCCGTGTACGTTTACCAGTCCCATTAGAATGAGGTTGCTTCGGTGGGGTATGCTATGTATGATTCTTAAGTCAGTGACTTCCTTGACTAATTGTGTCTGGATTGCCAGCCACTCCTGTCCTATTCTAAAAATAAACACAGATATTAAATCAGTTGCTTCAATTTCTCTTTTCCTGGACAAATGCTCAGTCCATTGATTTAAATAGTCTTCCGACAATTGCCGTTCGAATAATTTGAGCCCTTCCTGAGAATAAATTGCACAGTTATAACAGAGTATTACTTCTTTTAACTCCGGACACGAGCCGTCGCCCCGAATTCCTATTCGATTCCAGCAATCATTTATTTCATTTTCAGGCACCGTCTTATTTACTTTTTTCATTTCCAACCAATCCTTTGCATTATACAGTACCATTCGCATTACTATGCTCACGTGAAATAATAACCCGCAATGCCCGCTCCCGCAGGATCATTGCTTTATCCATGTCTTTACGGTTCTCTAAAAGTAAAGCAAGCTGAATTAATGCATCATAACAATCCGGTTGTAAATAGATTGTTTTTTTATAATATTCTTCAGCACGTTCAACATCACCCATAGTTTCCCGGATTAAACCCATAAGATAAAATGCCCGGGCTGATGGACCATGCTCTGTTAAATACAATTCACACAGAGACGCCGCTTTTTCAATATTCCCCTGATCCGCATATTCATACGCACTATCAAGGAGCCGCTTCTTTCTATTTACGGAAGTTATCTGTTTTTTAGACTGATCACTATCGGGTGATAAAATATTGATTTTAGATAATCGTGATGTTCCGGTAGTTTTTGAATTATAACGGTCATATTTCTTTTTTAGCGATTTTTTTACGGAATTGTCCGTCGCCTTTTTGCTAAACGGTTTCTGTTTAATCAGGTCTTTGTGGGTTTTTTTACATGCAAACGCTCTCGGATGAGGAACGAATTTATAATACTCGTTCAATGTTATGAGCGTTTCAGCATGACCGAGAAATAATAGTCCATCCATAACCAACAATTTGTCTATTTCTTCTATAACATGTTCTCTGCTTGAGAGGTCAAGATAGATCAATAAATTCCGGCAGAATATCACATTATATTTCTTCTTTTCTTTAACGAAAGGACTTTCCAACATATTACCGTAAATAAAATTTACGGATTCCTTTAACTCCGGAATTACCGACACTTTATCCACGGTTTTAGTAAAATACTTTTCCTGATAATTGGTTTTAGGATAACGAAAAGAATTTTTATCATAAATTCCTTCCTTTGCCTTTTCAAGGGCTTTCCTGCTGATATCTACGGCGTCGATTTGGAATTTACTTGTATCTAAACCAGCCTCAATAAGCGATATGGCAATAGAGTATGGCTCTTCACCGGTTGAACACGGTGCACTTAAAATTCTCAGTACTTTGTTTCTGTGCGACGGCAGCCACTCCGATGAGATATATTTTCTAAAAAATACAAAAGGCTCTTTATCTCTGAAAAACCAAGTTTCAGGTACAATGACCAGTTCAATCAATTCTTCCAGTTCCCGGTTTGATTGATTTAGAAGATTTAAATACAACTTGACGTCTATTACTTCACAAGCAGCCATACGCTGCCTGATCGACCTTGTAATCGTTTCGGGACCGATTGAATCAGTATCCAATCCTATTTTTTTTTTGAGCAGTGCCTCAATATCGGCAAGTGACATTATTTATCCATCATTTGCCCGGTAAACAGAGATTTTCCCATCGATTCTGTTAAAAGTCTATCCAATTGGATAATTTGAATCGTTTCCTGCTTATCAGTAATGATTTTTCCCAGATAAGGAGCTTCTTTTATATTGATACCCGGAGAAATAAGGTCAGCTTCAGTTACTGTTCTTGTTTCTATAACCCTTTCTGCAATTAATCCAAGGGTAAAAGTGTTATTTTTTTCTCCGGGATACTTTACCAAAATTATCCGTGTTCCAAAGCATGGAAAACATGGCTCGCCATGAAACAGAGTGCACAAATCAATTACGGGTACAATAATATTATGATAGTTGAATATACCTGCGACAAATTCAAATGCATGGGGTATTTTTCTTAGTTTAATTCTTGGAACGATCTCGATAATCCGACTTGTGTCAAGTGCATATTTATTATCACGCACATAGAAAAGCAATAAAAACATATTTTATTCACTCACTTTAAAGCGTGAAACTTCATTCTGCAGCCCGCGCGCCGCTTCATTTAATTGTTCGGTTGCATTATTAAACTCGTGCAGCGAATCAGATGTTTGCTGGGTTGCTTCATTGAGCTGAATCATAGCTTCACTGATCTGCTGCGCACCATGGGATTGAGACTGCATTCCCTCATGTACTTCTTCAATGCGTGGTGATAACGTTTGTACCTGCTCGATAATTTTCTCTAATTGTTGACTGATCATCGCAACATTTTGTACCGCATGTTTTACTTCTTCAGTAAATTTATCCATCTCCATTACGCCTGCAGAGACAGCCGACTGCATTTCCTTTACCATATGTTCGATATCTAAAGTGGAGACAGCAGTTTGATCAGCAAGCCTGCGAATTTCCCGGGCGACAACAGAAAATCCCAAACCGTATTCGCCGGCTTTTTCGGCTTCAATTGCTGCATTCAATGAGAGAAGGTTTGTTTGATCTGCTACTTTGTTTATCGTTGTAATGATACTATCGATATTATTCGTTTTTTCTCTGATTATGGATAACTTTGAGGATATAGAACCGGTGGCATCCTGCAAATGGCAGATGGTTGATTCCATATCAGTTAATTCCTGTTTGCCTGTATCCGCTAAAGAAGCTGTTTCTAATGCCACTTCATTGACAGTATCCATTGTTTTAACAAGTTCCCGGGAAGTAGCGGAAATTTCCTTAGTGGTTGCTACTACTTCATTAGAAGATGCAGCTTGTTCAGAAACAGTGGATTCAAGTTGTCTTGCCGAGGCGGCGATTTGCGTTGTTGATGTAGTCATCTGAATACCGGATCGCTGTACCTGACTAACAAGAGAAAATAAATTTAGCGTCATTGTCTTAGCAGTAGTAAGTAATTGCAGTGTTTCCTCGCCCTGTTCATCGTCTTCAACAAGAGAGACATTATCAAAACCTTTTTGTTGATGATCTTTCATTGAAGAGCTTAAAACATTTACCGCTGTTTTTGCGGCAAACAGATTCCCCCGGGCGACTTCTTGTAATACAGAGATAATTTTCCTAATAGGTTTGGTGATTTTTTCACTAAGAGTGAATGCCAGGAAAACCGCAATTCCTAAAATAACAATTCCTCCGATTATTGACCATATTAAAAGGCTATTCAAAGCCGCAATATTTTTATTTTTCAGCTCATAATGATCATCCTCATACATACCTGCGCCAATTACCCAATCCCATGGTTCATAATACTTAATGGCTACTATTTTATTTCTTGATTCTGTTTCTCCTATATTTCTCCATGGGTAAGTTTTAAATCCAACTTCATCTTCTTTTAAAGAAAGTGCGGTATTAATTATCGATTGAATGAAAAGATTCCCCTCACTGTCACTTTCATCCCAAATGTCTTCTCCGTCCCGTTCACCATCTTTGGAAATAATATAATGTCCTCTGGTGCTTCCTTTTCCTCCAAGTACGTATACATATCCTGTATTACCGACTTTTATTTTATAAATTGCCTGGCGTATACTTTCGACTGCATCATGTTTTACTCCAACATAAAGAATACCCTGAATTTTTCCCGCACCGTCTTTTATAGGTTCATAAGCAGTAACATACCATGAATTTACCACAAAAGCCTGTCCGCGATATATTTCTCCTCTTAATACAGCAGAGATTACAGGATTTTGTTCTCCATCCGGATTAACAGCAGGAATGTATGTTCCAATCGCCCGTTTTTTATCAACAGTTTCAACATTTGTGGCAATACGCAGCATATCGCCTCTCTCGTTCATTCTCTGGAAAATTGTACATGTACCCCCGACTAATTCTACTACTTCGTCGATAAAAGGAGTTTCCCTGGATAAATCTCTATTATCCCCGAGCCATAATCCGCCAACGTTCATTCTTGGAAGGCTTACTACCGTGGCTTCTTGTGAATATTGGTTTACTGCCGTCCAAGTTATGTTTGCGGAGGAAAACGAAGTTCTGCCTTTCTCTGTGAGAATCTTTCGAGCAACGTTTAAATTGTTATCAACCTGATCTTGGATTAATTCGTTGGACGTCTCACACAGTTCTAAAACATCACTCGCTATCTGGGCTATATACTCATGGGAAAGAAAGTCCAATTCTTCAATTACTACTTTGCTAATTCGACTTTTCTGTACAGTGGTTATTATAAGCAGTACTAATACCGGAAGGAGCGATACCAAAAGCGCTAATCCGATAACCTTATGTTTTAACATTATTTTCATTTATGTACCTCCTGATAAAATTATTTTCACCGGCAGACATTTTCTAAAATTGCTCTTCTCCGTATACGTGTAGTTAGTTTATCCCGCTCAGCAGGATAAAAAACATGCTTAAACTATTGAAACATCGTAATGGAGTTTACAAAAATTCCGTTTAATTAATAAGTTTCGATCTTTAATACAGATCGATTATATTTACTTCCGCTTCTTCCTCAGCGGTATATGGGCCAAATATAATACTCCCGGGCATATCCTTAACTCGGACATAATACGAATGATTCTCGTCCAGATTGTTTTGCACCGCCCATGCCTCATATTCTCTTTCTCCCAATTGAAGCTTGAGCCCTTTCATCGGATATTCCAATACCGCCTTTTGCGGGAGTTTGCCGGCCTCTCCGACTCCATGGAAATCTATACCGCCACCGTAAACACCCAGTAATGCACCATGCCACACTTTATCCAGATAAGGACCTACCTCAAACCACAATCCGAAACTCCTGTTTGCATGGATATCAATTCTATATTCGGTATCGATTTTTTTTACGGGAGTATTGACTTTCGCAACCATTTTCGCTCCCAGGGATGCGCTCCCAATTGAAATAAGATCAACACCCTTAAGCGGTGTAGGCAAACCGTCACTGTTAACATCTCCTTCAGTATCTACAAATAAAATGGGAAAGCCATATCCTTTTTTTGCCTGAACGGTTAAAGCCAACAAAGCCAGCCCGAATCTGACAGAATCCTTTTCCAGATTCTTTTGCGAACCTGTCAGTACCCAAAGAGCCGTTTCCTTATCAACAAGAGTATCTTTGGGTTCGAGCCATGACATATTTTTCGGATCATCAGTCCAAAAGTGACCACCGCAATCCATACCATAGTTTCTGATTGTCCCCAGAACAACTTGCACCTGTTTTTCGTCATGCTCAAGAGCCGTTACCCATATTTTTTTCATAAGACCATCCTTTGTATTAATCCTGAGTAATTTAAAATGAGAACCAAGTATTTGACTTTATATTAATATTTAAAATTTGTAGTAAGTAACGAACTGAATACGTGTGTTTTTACCTGCTTTATTTCCAATGTATGAAGTTTTCAGAAAATCAGCCTCAAGCATAAAAACGAGCGCTTTCTCAATAGACAATGAAACGTTGCCAAAAAGCCAGTCATTGCGGGAACGATTTCCCGGA
>Ga0111191_1019_pt1 | contig 15547 bp, 18 predicted proteins | sample DeeMarSWOR324_28_FD_80363 | JGI IMG/M metagenome (GOLD analysis project Ga0111191, IMG submission 80363) | bacterium SM23_31 | reverse complement strand
ACGTTACCGAAAGAAAAAATATTCAGATAGATTTTTTGTCTTTGTAACTAACTTAATAAACAACACTTTAGAAGCGATGGTGGTGACAACGCCATTTTGCATCCTGTTGTTTTTATTTCAGCTTACAAAATCGCCTGTCAAACTTGGGTTGAAATAAAAGCGGCGGCTATGCGATAATTTTTGCTTTTTAAGAAGCTATAGTGGTTGGTCCTCCATGATTATAACCTGTGACTTACTGATTATGAGTCAGTGCTTTAATAGGATTTATCTAATTTAATTATAGCTGATTTTATATGATCAGGTACTAAGTGAGCGTATCTCATAGTCATTTGAATTTAAGAATGTCCCATAAGTTTTTGTACCGTAGGAAGGTCAACACCCGCCATTACAAGGATTGAAACGAAGGTATGACGAATGGAATGGATAGTTGCCCTCTTAATACCCAACTTATTTAGCAATGCCACAAGTATTTTCCGGATTGTATATTGAATCTGTGTGCCTGCCTCTGAAACAAATACGCACCGTTCGGATTCATAAATTTTTCGCCTGTTTCTTACAATCTCTGTCACACGTTTATTCATAGGAATCTGACGGATTTGGGAGTTCTTCGGCTTCTAAAAGTCCTTTACCCGGATATGTATCAAACTGTTTTTTTCATCGATGTCGGTCCATTTGAATAAGGTAGCCATGATCGGTTTATAACGGTTTAGTTTGATGTAATTCGATGCATTTTGAAATATTATTGTCCAATATGAAATATACAAAAGGAAAAGCCAAAACGCAAATTATTATTTGACAACAACTTACATCCTGGCTTTTTTGCGTCCCCTAGGGGAGTCGAACCCCTGTTGCGGGATCGAAAATCCCGAGTCCTAACCACTAGACGAAGGGGACACGCATATATTTATGGAATTGACGGCGAAACTTCTCCATCGATTCAGCGGGTGGAAGACGGGACTCGAACCCGCGGCCCCCAGGGCCACAACCTGGTGCTCTAACCACCTGAGCTACTCCCACCGTAAAAATTAAATCCTTTTAAGGCACTCCGTAACTCTTACGTATTTGTACGCCAGGAAGGGCTCGAACCTTCAACCTACGGCTTAGAAGGCCGTTGCTCTATCCGGTTGAGCTACTGGCGCATCCAATGTCACTCTCCGAATCCCCCGAAGCGAAGTCAATTTTTCACGGTTGACACATTTACCGGATAGCCGGGGTGAGAGGATTTGTCCGCCGGAGGCGGATCCGCCTCCGGCGGAAACCTCCGAACCCCGAAAAATTTTATACATATACTCACGGTCGGGGGGAGAGGATTTGTCCGCCTGAGGCGGATCCGCCTCCGGCGGAAACCCCCGACCCCCACAAAAACTTTATACACATACTAACGGTCGGGGTGAGAGGATTTGAACCTCCGACCCCCTGCTCCCAAAGCAGGTGCGCTACCCTGGCTGCGCCACACCCCGAATGAATAATGAAACAAGCATATATAATAAAGACTTAGAATGTAGCAAAATTTATGAATAAAAGCAATTATTTTCAGATTTATATTATCAATTATGAGCTTTAAGCTCCCTGTTTTTCTCAGGCAGCGGCAGTCCCGCAGAAAACCGGATGGAAAACAAAAAAAGCAGCAGTAACGTCCATGCCGTAATACTGAATCCGCCAATGTAAAAATGGAGTTTTGCCCCGACTATATCTTTACCTGTCGAACCGATAAATAATATCATACAAAATAGAAAATACAGCACAGCTTTATATTGTATCGCAAATGTTTTACGGTCAATTGCGAAAAATGCCGTGAATACAAACAACAGTGTAACTAAATGTGCTTTCCATGTGAGTGCCGACAGAAGATGCCCTGTCAAAAAAACGGAGCTTATTTCTAATGCTGAGATACCGGCATGTTTAATCCGCAGGAAGATAAGGTTTGCGGTAAAAAGCGCAAAAATCAGCAAAACCGACGATTTGTAAACGGCTGCCGCTGTCTCCTCGGAAAGGGGGATATACCGGTAGTTATAATTCTGCGTATTTGTTGAGGGACGGGTCATCCGGTAAATGGTACCCGCTACATTTTGATTTTGAAAGCTGGTATCAACTTTGCCCCCCTTGAACGGCCGGACAATTTTGTGGTAATAGTCTGCCATGTCCTGTATGCCCGGCTCAATTCCGCGAAGCATCACCGGAAGTATCAGGCACAGGACGGCTGAAATAATGACAGGAAGTATTACTTTTTTCCCATTCCTGAGTAATATCCACACTATTAAAAAAGCGGGAGTAACTTTAATAAATGCCGGGATAACAAAGAATACTCCGGCAAATGCTCCTTTACCTTTTAAGTACAAATATATTCCCGCTAAACAAAGGACAAATACAACTAAATTAACCTGCCCGGCATTCATATTCATAAAATAAAACTGCGCAGAAAGAATAACGGCGAAAATAAGCGGCTTTTTGATCGAGTCATTGCCGGGATAAAGATGCTCGATAATAACTTTAGTAAGGTAAACTGCCGTGACATATAACAAAGCATTGAAAAAATAAAAAAGCCCTGCGGCAATTTTAAGCGGGAAAGGCGCAAAAGCCTGGAAAAGAAATGCTGCGAACGGGGGATAAAGGAATTGACCTCCTTCAGGCGGGTCATAGAGAGGAAGACCGTTAAAAAAACTTTTCCCGGCAGTCCAGAATATGTGAAAATCCGTCCACACTCGCTGTTTAGAACCATGCACTATTGAGAGTGGAATAAATACTGCAATGAACCCGACTACGGACAGAATCTTCCATTTTGTCCACCAGTCTTTTTGGAATATTTTTAAATCATTTATTTTCATAGAAGGGAACTTACATGCTGAATACTAAGATCATGAAAATCATGAAAATATTTGTAACCGCAGAGTACACAAAGAAGGTGCAGAGAACGCAGATTAACAAATTGTTTCTTATTTTTTTCACAGCGGATTCTGCTTTTTCTCTGCGACCTTTGCGGTTGGATTTTTTGTTTTTAAAGGAAAATAAATAATCAGAGTAAATGATTTAAGATTTGCAAAAGTACAGCGATTTCAAATATCATAAATTCATTTATTGATCCCGAGTACCCGGGATTTGATTGAAAACCATATTGAACAAATAAAAAGAATCACCATCATCCAGACAATAATGCTGTATCCGCCCGAGTAAAAATGGAGCGTTGAACCAATAAAATCGCGCCCTGTGACACCTATTATCGCTATTAAGAACGCAATAAAATACATCACTGTTTTAGGAAAAGGCGAAAGTGTCTTGTAATCCACGGACAAAAAGGTCATGAAAACAAATATAAATGTTACAAAATGCGCCTTCCACGTAATTCCCGACAGGAGATGAAAAACCAAAAATATACTGCTTATTTCAAATGCGGTAATGTCCGCTTCTTTTATCCTGAGAAATACTATATTCCCTACAAATAGTAAGAGAATCAATCCGGAAAAAATTTTGCTCAGCGCTTTAACTGTTTTTTCGCTTAAAGATACAATTTGGTAGTTCAAGTATTCTGTATTATCTATCGGAAGCGCCATTCTGTAAAGTGCCGCATCCAGATTTTGATTTGTGTAGGAGGTATTAACTTTCCCTTCCCGGAAGAAACTCAGGACGGAGCTGTTATATTCCTTCCAATCTTGTATGCCCCTGTCGAAACCGCGTAATAAAACAGGCATGGTGAAACATATTAAGCATGAAACTATAACAGGCAAAACCACGCTTTTCCGCCCCCGAACAAGAAGCCACCCGACAAAAAAAACCGGCATGAGCTTGATGAACGAAGCGATGACAAATAACGGTCCGGAATACACTTTTTTATTATTCAAGAAAGTATATATGCCCAACAGGCATACAACAAAAACAACCTCGTTTGTTTGCAAAAGCCCCATATTATTAAAGAAAAAACGGGCAGAAAATACCGATGCAAAAACGAGGGGGAGTTTTTTGAACGGTTTTTCAGGAAATAAAAGTACGAAAATCCGGCAGGTGAGATAAACGGAGACAACAAATAACACTATATTAATAAAATAAAAGCACCCGCCCGAAACCTTTAAAGGCAGCAGTGTGAAAACGACAAACAACATCGCCGCAAAAGGGGGATAAAGATACGGTCTTGCACTTCCCGTAACGTTATAAAGCGAAGAACCCTCGAGGAAATTCTTTCCGGAAAGCCAGAATACATAGAAATCGCCTCCTTCATCCTGTTTATTGCCATAAACAACGGATAACACAATACTGACTGCAAATAGCAGGAAGAAAATAAAAATGTTCTTTTTTGTCCGCGGGTACTTTTCCAAAAACATTTTGCTTTTTAGATGTGCCTTTGTATTGTTTTGGTTTTTAGTATCGTAAAAACCTTATGTATGGTGAATATCTTTCAAAGCACACGTCTGAACCGCTGATAACTATGATTAAATGATTACTGTGATACTACACGTCTTATATCCATCATTTAATCATCATTAATCAGTAGTTCAGAAAATTTAGCCTAGATTATTCATCCCGAGTACTCGGGATTTTTTTAACAGTATCTACAGAATAAACATTATAATATATCCGGAGCAAAAATTTTGAATTTTACATTTTACATTCTTCATTATTATACCATCTGCTTTCTAAACAATCTAAAGAGTTCCCGTCCTTTCCCGATAAAATCGGGAAGCTCCTCAGGATTGACTTTTTTCCGCGCTTTGTACAGAATCATGTAGTTACCCGTCCCCTCGCAGCTTAGATTCTCGTTATTTTCGAAAAATGATATTACTGAGCCGGAAAACACTGCACTTACTTGTTCTTCGTCCTTTCCCCGGAGAAAATAGCGTTTCGAAAATTCAGGAAAAGATTCAAAATTTATATCTTTGTATCCGAAAGCGCCCCCAATTTTATGAAATACATGCTCGGGCCGCAGGTAAAATCCCGGCAGATTAAGCTCATCGGATTTGAAACACATCACCGTCTGGCTCGCGGTGTTTTGATACTTCCCGCCGCCTGTCGTATACCTGTAGTCAAACACCGAAATTTCGGCGCCGCCCATTTTTTTGTGAAGAGCATTTTTGATCTTTTTCGAATGACCCTGCGAAAAAAGATGCATGGGTGAGAGTTCCTTGATTGTGGATTTATCACCTTTTTCGACAAACACAAATCCTTGCTGAACAGCCAATTGCTGTAAATCTGCCGTCCTCTGCTTACCGCTCTTTACTGCGTATCTGACAATGATAAAAATCAAAAGCAAAATCAGGACTGTTCCTGCGATAACATATGATAGTGTGGACATTAGCGTAAAATCTTTCGTTAAAATTAATTAATTTAAAGTTAAATGTAATGAATTTAATATGTTAACAAAGCTTTTGTAAAGTTTGTCCCGCTCAGCGGAGTAAGTATTATTTTGGTATTAAGCAACGCCCCCAATCCCGCTTAGCGGGATGGGGGTGCCACCCAAGCTCAAATAGTCATTGCGAGGATTCCGCTTTTAGCGGGAGACGTGGCAATCTCGTCTTTAAGATATAACATTCAGCCATAGGCAGATCCGCCTCTTGCGGAAAAGCTTAATTTCGACTTAAAGGTAATTTTTACCAAAGGTATAATGTTAACAAAGCTTTTGTAAAGTTATATTTGTCATTTCCCCAAGTACTCGGGGTAATCCAGTCCTTTATCCCGCTCAGCGGAATGGAAGAGAATTATTCTCAGTAACGGCTCCGCCAATGCAGTGTAATATTAATATAGCTCTCGTAAGAAACGTCAGATTCTATAATATATTTCCACCCAAATCCGGGAAGAATTATTTTCATATTCTTCTGAGGGCGACGACGGTCATGTCGTCATGGTCCATTTTGCCGTGTGAAAACTTTTTAAGCACGGTCATTAGACGGTTAAAAATTTTTTCCAGCGGAAGACGGCGGTTTTTCCTGAGAAATGCGTATAAACGTTCTTCACCAAACTCCTGGTCGTTCGCATCAAAAACTTCGGTAATGCCGTCGGTAAAGCAAAAGATCATGTCACCCCGTTTTAACCGGATATTTTCACAATTATATTCAATATTCGGCAGCCAGCCGATGGGAGGACCACCTGTTTTGAGTTCTTTAATTTTTTCTTCGTTCGAGATTATAACCGGCGGGTTATGACCGGCGTTAACGAATTCGTATGCGTGATTTCCTGTGTCGAGAATACCGAAATGGAACGTAATAAATTTTTCTGGAGTAGAGTTCGCATACAGGTAATTATTCAGGTTTTTTACAATGCCGGTGACCGACGTGTCATATCCGGTGAGCGCTTTAAAATGCGACTGCGCTACCGCCATCATAAGCGATGCAGGGACACCTTTACCTGCGACATCACCGATAGCAAAGACCCAACTGCCGCCGCCGAGGGAGTAAAAATCATAGTAGTCACCACTAACCGTCTCACAAGAGATATTGCAGCCGAAAACCTCGTACCCTTCGATTTCGGGTATTTTGTGCGGGAGCAGGCTCTCCTGAATTGTGCGGGCAATGTTGAGTTCATGTTCGATGCGTTTTTTCTCCACGATTTCGCTGTGAAGAGATGCCATTTCGATAGCCACGGCGGAATAGTTTGCAAGTGAACGTAGAAAACCAACGTCAGCACGGTTAAAAGTGCCTTTGCGTTTATTCAGCATCTGGAACACACCGACGATTTCATTGTCTGCGTTGGGAATCGACATACAAAGAATCGATTTAGTGCGGTAGCCCGTCTTTTTATCAAAATCGGAATTGAACAGCGGGTGATTGTAAGCATCTTTTATATTTAATGTTTCTCCTGTCCGGGCGACATAGCCGGAGATGCCTGTACCGACCGGCATTCTGAACTCGCTTATTTCGTCTCCCAGAAATATTCTCGACCAGATTTCCTGTTTTTCCCTGTCAACGATATACACCGTCCCCCTGTCGGCATCGAGCCCCTCTCTGGCGATACGTAATATGTTACGCAGGAGTTCATCCAGATCAAGAATCCTTATTAGTTTATCGCTCGCTTCGTTGAGAAGCTCGACTTTCGTTTTGTTTAACGGCATTCGGACACTTCCGGATTTGTTTTGGCAGACTTTTTTATAATTTCCTTCTTATATTCATATCTTTTTTCAAGATATCTGTAAAATTAAAAAATAAAATGCGTTTTTGAAAGATGTTTTTTATAAATATGAAAAACTCAACGATAATTAATTATTACATTCTAAATTTATTTTAATAAAGCAAGCAAAGAGAAAAGAATCAGCGTTATAATTCCATAAGCCTTTTACCACTTTATAATTGAAGCACAATCCGATTTAAAAAAGAGCGAACATAACGATAAGGAAATTACAGATTATCTATTTTTAAGTTGACAAAAGTTGACTAATTGTGTATATTATTGCATGCCTAAGCAGACCACCAAAAAATCCTTGAATACGGATACTATCTCGAAAAGGATAACCGAACTCGGACTGAATCAAGCTGAAATTGCAAAGAAATTATCCGTTTCAAGGGAAATAGTGTCCCAATGGTTTAAAAATATTAAATTTCCACGCCCCCGGCATTTACTTCATTTAGCAGAGATGCTCGATCTTGCTTTCGATGAGATTGTCATTAAAGAAGAATCACAATACGAACCTATCATTGCTTTTAGAAAAAAGGGCAGACATAAAATAGATGAAGAATATGAAAAAAGCGCTAAATTTAAAGGTGAAATGCTAAAGAAGTTAGTTCATTTTCTTGATTTTGAAACGATATTTTTCCCTCGACACATTGAAAATCTAAAAAACGATTATGAGTATATTCAGAGATTGGTATATAACATCAGAAATGAACTTCACTGCAATGTAAACGACATTATAGACTTCACACATTTAATCGACTTTTTTAAACAACAGCATGCTGTTATCATACCTGTCCTTTGGGGTAAAAAAGATAAACATGAAAATGCGCTGCACGTCTTTCTGCCTGACTCAAAAACAACATGGATATATCTGAATTTGGATAGTAATATAATTGATTTCAAATTCTGGATGGCTCATGAATTAGGGCATATTTTTACGCCCGACCTAAGGGGAGATGAGGCGGAAGAGTTTGCCGATAATTTTGCCGGCGCATTGTTGTTCCCGGAAAATCTTGCAAAAATTGAATATGAAGAATTATCTACTTTAAATAACACCGGTATAATTATAAATCACATTAAAAATTTGGCGGAAAAATATATAGTATCTCCTATCACCATTTACATGGAAATAAAAAAATACGCACAAAATTATAATAAACATTTTATCGACCTTGAAAAAAATAATGAAATATTTCAAGCAACAGCAAACTTTAATAAAGATTATTTAACTGTTAGTGAACTAATATTTAAAACAAAAAATCCGTCTCCTCATACTTATATTAATAAATCTACTGATGCCTTCGATACCCCATTTTTTGAAACATTAAAACAATACATTATCGAAAATAATTCTAAATCCGCTCTAATTCAAAATATTCTTGATTTATCCTATCTTGACTCGAGAGGCATATTTGAGGAATTGATGGATGCCTCTAATTAAAATCATACTTGATACAAATTCCTATCTCAGACTTGCAAAATCGTTACATCCCTTGCTAAATAGAACTTTCGGTAAAAGTAATTATTGCCTTTTTATAATCAAAGATTTTCAAAAAGAATTTAATAAAAAGCCTATATTAAAAAGTAAGTTCTATTGGGTTAATACACCGGAATTCATTGAAAACAGAAAAAAACCAATTAAATTGTCACCAGCGGAACAAAAACAATTTGATCTTGCCTTTGAAATAGTCTTGGATACAGCTAAGGATGAAAATTTACTTGATAAGCTTTCTTTAATAGATATAAAATTCATTACATATTCACATATCTTAAAATCCCCTCTTGTAACTGATGACACTGATATGATGAAGTTGGCAAAAGAGTTCGAGATTGAAATATTTAATACGTTGCAACTACTAAAATTAATGCTTGACAATAATCATATTACCATGGAAAAGATTAGAGAGATTATTCAATATTTGAATTACGAAGATGATCTTCCAAAGAGTAAAAAAGAACTTAAAAAAGAGTACAAAACGCTCTTTAATGAGGATTTAAATGTAGTTTTTAAATGAAAAATATCTGCCCTTCTTATTTTTTAATAAATTCCCACAACAGCAAACCCGGCAATCTTATACTAAAATAAACATCTATAATATACTGTATTATACATCCGGCAGCACGGCATATCTATCCTGTTTTTTGTGGATTTGCCCCTGCTTTTCGGGGCTCTTTTATCCCTGTATTTTGGGACCCACTCCCCGAATGGTCAGTATCCCGCTCATCAGGGTGCCGGTTAGTAGAATGTCTTTCGCCAAGAGCTCAATCCCGAGCACTCGGGATTCGGGATGGGAAGAGGTGTTTCTCCTCTTATGTAACCGCCGGAAATTTTTTTATTGTTCTTCCAATTAACATAAAATCTCACCTGCCAAAGCATGCTCTCCGGTGCGGTTTGAAATCAGGGGAATCGCCGTGTTGGAAAAAGGATTTTTACTTTTCCAGATTCTCAAGATCGGCTAAGTCTTGATATCTGCCACTAGCTCTTTTATTTTTCTTTAAATCTTCAAGGGATATAAAATTTATTTCTATATCATCAATAATTACAATTTCCTTATTGCTGTAACATTCAGTAAATTCAACGCCATCTATAGATGTTAAAATCTCTATTCGTAACGGAGGAATACCCATTCTTATATTATTTTCTTTTTCTAAGAAAAGTTCCTCTTTTAATTCAGGGACATCAAAACCGAATTCTTTTAAAGCTTCAACAATTTTGTGTGCATTTATTTTGGAAATGGCAACCCAAATATCCATATCTCCGGTAGCCCGGGGATATCCATAGAGAGCAACAGCATAACCACCAACTACTAAATACTCAATTTTTTTTGAGTTTAGTAATTGTAAGAGTTCTTTGAAGTCTTGTGGTAGACGGATCATAACCAAATATAATTTTTCTTAATTGCTCCAGACCTTCGATTCTTTCGAGATAGGACTTTTTCCCCCAGTAATTTTGCCCTTCGTCATCACGTAAAGAAGTAATTTCTAAGATTGTTTTATCCATACACTCATTATACCATATTTTTCGTTTTTTTATATTTCTAACGTGCGAAATCAGCGGCGGCTATCCAGCCGTCTGCTGTAATAATTTGTTATGCGAACACTTTTTCTTATTTGCCCTTCTTCCCGGACTTTGCCCGTCTCAGGTACTTCAAATCAGCTTTATCCTGTTCTCTATTCGCTTTTCCTTGTTCCTGATAAGATCATCGAGCGAAATATATGATACATCAGTCTCTCCGTATTTACCAATTGTTCTTTTTGGCCAGGCGTCTTCAAAACTATTAATGCCAGAAATACTACTCATTAAATCAATACGAAGCGGCGCAACTCCCAACTGGACGATGAGATCAGGATCACATAGACCATCGACAGTTAATCTGAGGTCGGAGCCGCCAAAAAATGCTCGAATTGCCTTAAGTACCCCAACTGCAGATTCTTCTGTGGCTCCATTTTGGGACAAACCCCCCGAATGGGCAGTATCCCGCTCAGCAGGGTGCCGGTTCATAGAATGGCTTTCGCCAAGGGTTTTATCCCGATAACTCGGGATTCGGGATGGGAAGAGGTGTTTCCCCTCCGCTATAGCTGCCAAGGCGCAGCGGAATAGGAAGCTTAGGCGTACTTCATCGTAACAATTCAATGAACTCTTCAACAGCAAGCCCAGCCTGTTTAATAATTGCACGAAGAGTTCCTTTTGATACTTCTTTATGATCCGGAACGACAAGACGACGGTGTGGATGCGCAACCTTTCGGAGAACTATGTGACTGCCTTTCTGACAATCCTTTTCATAGTTAATCTTAGCTAAAGCAGCAACAACTTCTCGTCCTGAGACCCGAGGAAGAATGCTCACATCCTCACCTCGACTACTTCCTCGTTTATTGATGGAGGAATAGGCTCACCGTGTGCTTTTAAGCTTTCCAAATACGCTTCTATTGCTTCTTGAATATTCTTCAGTGCCTCAGCCCTGGTAGCTCCTTGTGAAATGCATCCGGGCAAAGCCGGAACCTCTGTTACAAATATACCGTCCTCGTCTTGTTCAATGATTACTCTATATTTCATTGTGGCTATCCTTTAATCATATTGGATCTTTAACGCAACTCAAAGAGCTATATTGCGTCAACAGAATTTGGGATTTGAAGAGATTTGCCCTCACACGTGCATTACCAACCGGAATAATTACTATTGTGTATCCTGAAAACCCTGGGCCATGATCTGCTCCTGAAGTCATCAGTTATCATTGAATACGATCATGCCAATAGCCAGGACGCCGGCGCTGGTGAGCCACCGCTACAATCAGAAGTCCTTCAGGTTCAATAGAGTAGATAAGGGAAAACGGAAATCGCGAAAGCACAATACGTCGCAAATCGCCGGATACGACCTGACCGAGCGTCGGATAGGTGCGGAGCCTGTCAACAACTCTTTTAACGTCATCAATAAAATCTGTCCCAAGCCCGCTGACATTTTCATCATAAAACAGCGCCGCTTCGGTCATCTCTTCCTATGCAGAAGGGAGGAACCTGTAACTCATTATTTCAGACGCTTTCGAGCCCTCCGTATTGCTTCTTCTCCCGGGACTGCCTTAAGATTTCCCGCGCGGTACGCCTCATATCGCCGTTGAGCCTCTTCGATCCACATCTCTTCAACGTTTTCATCTACGGTCGGATCCAGATCTTCAACGAGCATTCTAGTCAGAGCAGCCTTTTCTCGAAAACTCAAGGCACGTACCTCCTTCTCCAACTTTTCAAAGTTTGATGCCATTTTTGATTACATTCCTATTTATATCCTTTAATTAATTGGGCTCGGCATGTGCTTTTAAGCTCTCCAAATACGCCTATATTATTTCGTTTAATTTCATTAGAGTTTACCGTACTAAAAATCTTAAAATATAGCTTATCCTTTTTCCATTTTGATTGCATTAAGGTCATGGTTATAGGTTATATAAGGTAATAAATCAAATGCTGTAAAAATAAAGGCTGACCGTTTTACATTGAGTTCCTTTTTTAATCTGTTTTGTGTTAACCACATTCCATCCAAGAGTTCATTAAAAGTAGTTTTTAAACAATGATCCGGAATTTCTTTAAATTCATCGAAATCTTTTTCTGTCGCCACAAATATTTTATTATCTTCAATTTTAACAAGATTTGTTTTATTTTTGGTTTTTGTTACAAGCTTCTTAACAGTACTACCCGGCAAATTCAATAGTGCTCTAAATAAATCTGATATAAATTCATTATAATCAAAATTTTTCTCCGCTTCAACAGGAAGAGAAGCAGTCACAGAACGGAGCAGGTTATTGATGGATTTGGCCGATTTAAAGACCGATGCCACATCAGGATCGAGGATGACCGCAATAGTATCTGTGCCCATTTCGGCAGCAAACCGGTTCGGCTTGGATTTCTTATAATCAAACTGATATTCCTTCCGCATATCTTTTGGTGAAATATGCGGTTTTTTAGATTCCGATGTTTTCTTTATAGTCTTTTCGTTCTTTCTTTGTCGCTTTTCGCGCGCTAAAAATTCGAATTGACGCCCCCCGTGCGGTAAAACATACCAGAAACAGGCGCTGTTTTATGGAATTTTCGATGATTATTTCACGCTGTTCGGTAGTCGAATGTTCCTCATCATCGAAAATGCGCGCCGATGGGTCTGTAAAAACCGTTAGGGCTTCATCAAACGAGATTCCGTGTTTATTTACATTGACTCTTTCCTTTTGCGGATCCCATTCGAAGCGTATGTTCATAATTGCTTAAAAATTCTTTATTTATTCATAATTTACATATAAAAACAGACATTGTCAACAGTTTCTCGTCCAACTACATGCGGACCCCAATGTCCAACTTCGCGGTTGTAATCACTCATAAATGAGTTTATGTGTACCACATGGATTTGCATCGCAAAAAGTCGTGGTTATATACATCTCCCCGAGCATAAAAACGCTATTTGCTTAAGCCAAAAGGGCATACTATTATTCCAATATGCTGTGGAATACACTTGTAATTACCATTGTCCGTTAAGTGGTGGTGTCTCTCCGAATCTTCTCACATAAGTACTTATTAATTCCTGTTCGAGACCTTTGAGATCATCATTGTTTTTGATGAACGAATACACAAGTGAATCTACCGGAAAGTATTTTTTTAAACATTCCACCTGACAATACTTGCGTCCTGCAATGTGTGGTGTACTTTTCCAACGCGGCAGGACAGTTTTTCTAAAATCTGCTATCCTATCCCCAATGCTCCTTCCCGGGGCACTACCAATATATAAAAGTCCTGTTTCATCCACACCGCAAGCTCGGTTAATCGATATAGGTTGGTCTTTTCCGTCAAAAGCAAAAATTGAATAAACTCCAAGTTCTTTAAATAATTCAATAGGTATGTCATCTTTAATCTTTTGAAATCTTTGCATTTTTTCCCTCCAATATTTAATAATAACGGTTAAAAAATCCCCTGCCGTTTCCGGCAGGGGGAAAGAAGGCTTATCATGAAAAAAGCAAATTTAAAATCCGGCAGCTACCTACCTGCCTCTTCTTTTTGGTATTTACTCCTCTTTTGGGTCTCTCCCACTCCCCGAAGGGGCAGTATCCCGAAGAGTCGGGACGCCGGTTCGCAGAATGGATTTCGCCAAGGGCTTAATCCCGAGCACTCGGGATTCGGTATGGGAAACAGTGCTGCGCCTTAGCTATAACCACCCGGAGAATATTCACGATTCCGTTAAAAAAGAGTTATTCAGTTATTATTAATCCCCTTTATTTAAAATATTCGTATTCTTTTTTAATGTCCTTAGTGTTACATACAAAATTGCGCTGATTACAAGGAATATTCTCCACATAAAATCTAAGTGAATAGCACGAAAATAAATAGCATGCCTTGCAATATTAAGAAAACAAAAAACTGCAACAACCGCTAAAAACCCTGAGTATTCACGTTTCAGTGCAAACCGAAGTGAAAAATGCCTCTCTGATGAAGACCATAGTCTGAAATTCGGTAAAAAGGTTGGCGTTTTTTCAGCCCATACAGAGTATTCGTTTCCGAATGTACGGGAGAGGAATTCTTCTTCTGCAAAAATAATCCGTTCGTAATATAACCACAATAGTGTGATAAACAGAAGCGCCAGCCACCAAATACCGATATACAAAAAAATACCTAAATACATAACAGCATTACCCAGATACAGCGGATGCCTGACAACCGAATACATGGCTTTTGTTTTTAGTGACCGGGCTTCAAAACCTATAGTTGTTCTTCCCGCTGTTCCTCTTTGCACATACCCGACCGTAAAGAACCGCATCATAAGACCCGTTAAAGAAATTGCAAGGCAGCAATAATCTTTGACTGCGTAGCTTCTTTGAATAACATTTCCTGTATTGGCTACATAAAACATCGCAATTACTATTACCGGAACAAAAATCAACGGAAGCAGACTGCGCTTCTTAAATAACCATTCCCCTTGTTTTAACAGCAAATCATGGAAACTCATATACACTCCAATATCAACAATCCACAAGAAACATCCGCCAGAGAGCACATATCAAGCATACAGAACAGGTATCAAGTACTATCTATCTTTAAAAAGTCCGGCTTCATAAATATATTAAATATTTTTCACTAATGTGTTGTTTTTATACAAACACAAAATATTTTCATAAAAATAACCACCGCATACAAAAAAACCCCCTGCCGTTTCGGGCAGGGGGAAAGGGGGCTTATCATGAAAAAAGCAAATTTAAAATCCGGCAGCGACCTACTCTCCCACCCCCCGAAGGGGCAGTACCATCGGCGCTGGAGGGCTTAACTTCTCTGTTCGGGATGGGAAGAGGTGTTTCCCCACCGCTATAACCGCCGGAAAACTTAAGGAATTTCGAGTGTCGAATTACGAAGTTCGAATCATAATTTAACGTTTTGGACATTAATTCGCACTTCGACATTCGCACTTCGTACTTCCAATTGTTGCAGGGAACGCGGCAGTGAACAACTGCTTTATCAGGAGAACAGGACAGACAAAAATGTCTGTCTTACGAACAGACAGGAATATCTATTCTACTGGATTGTGTGATCTCTCTTTAAATGGTTAAAAAAAAGTGTCGATCAAGCCTCACGGCTTATTAGTACTGCTCGGCTGAACCCCTTACAGGGCTTACACCTGCAGCCTATCAACCTCCTGGTCTCGAAGGAGCCTTCAGTTCCGCTAAGCGGAAGGGATATCTTATCTTGAGGTCGGCTTCCCACTTAGATGCTTTCAGCGGTTATCCGATGCGCAGATCGCTACCCAGCAATGCCGCTGGCGCGACAACTGGTACACGAGCGCTGCGCCCATCCCGGTCCTCTCGTACTAGGGATAGCGCCTCTCAAATATCCTCCGCCCGCGACAGATAGGGACCGAACTGTCTCACGACGTTCTAAACCCAGCTCACGTACCGCTTTAATTGGCGAACAGCCAAACCCTTGGGACCTTCTCCAGCCC
>Ga0111191_1022_pt1 | contig 15701 bp, 12 predicted proteins | sample DeeMarSWOR324_28_FD_80363 | JGI IMG/M metagenome (GOLD analysis project Ga0111191, IMG submission 80363) | bacterium SM23_31 | reverse complement strand
CTATTCAAGACCGTAGACCAGGGCAATAACTGGAAGGCAATCAGTCCCGACCTGACGGCGAATCCCGATGAACGTTCGAGCGCTATTGTTTCGGTTTGCGAATCGCCGGTCGAACCCGGCGTTGTCTGGGCAGGCACGAACGACGGCAACGTCTACCTGACGAAAGACGACGGCGTCAACTGGACGCTGCTGAACGCCAACATTACCGGCGCACCACAGTTTTACTGGGTTAAGCGCATCGAAGCGTCGCACCACGCAGCGGGCAGGGCGTATATCGCGCTCGATGGTCACCGCTATGAAGACTGGGCGCCGTATATCTACGTTACCGAGGATTTCGGTGCGACGTGGAAAAACATTTCGAACAACCTTCCCGAAGGTTCTATTTATGTCGTCCGGGAAGATTTAAAAAATCCCGACCTGCTCTTTGCAGGCAGCGAGTTTTCACTTCATTACTCACTCGACCGCGGCATGACGTGGAGTCGTTTCATGACCGGTTTTCCGACGGTACCGGTGCATGATCTGGTTATTCATCCACGCGACGGCGACCTGATAGCGGCAACGCACGGGCGCGGCGCATGGATTGCGGACAATATCACGCCACTGCAGCAGTTGACGGCTGATGTTAAGGAAGAGGACGTGCATCTGTTCGACGTAAGACCCGAAGTCCAGTGGGAGCGCACGTATGAATGGACGTGGGTGCCGGAGAAGCGGTTCTACAAACCGAATCCCCCGACGGGATCAACGATTGCGTACTACCTGAGACGCGACATTCCGGATTCCGTCACCATTGAGATTCTGGACATAACCGGCGAGGTTATTTGGAATTTTGACGGACCTCCCACGGCTGGAATCAGTAAGGTATTCTGGAATTTCCGCAAAAATCCGCCCCCGCGTACCGACATGCAGCCAGGGCAGTTTGGGCAGCAAATGAGAGGCAGGGGCGGACGTTCCGCTTCCCCTGCCGAACCGGGCGAATACCTTGTGCGGCTCACAGCCGGCGGCACCATCCTGACGACGAAGCTAATTATTGAGAAGGATAATCCCGGCAATCTGGGAAAATAACCGCTCTCATAAAAGATATCTCATACCAAAGTGAGATTCAGAACCGGCAGAGTGTATTTTATTTGCCGCACATAACATAATTTAGAGTGACTTAAGACGATAAGCGTCCACATAAAACAATGTGGGCGCTTTTTATATAATTACGGATGCATGAAAGGGTGGGAATACTCTGCGGACAAGTATATTATCTCTGAAGTAATAAACTCCTGAGAGCTTCCGCAGGCAACATGTCCAAGGGTATGAAGTTTTAAATCCCGGGAATACAAGCACCGAAACAGACCGGTATCGAAGATATAAAGTGACTTCTTGGATTTTGCAGAGATAATTATCTCCAAATTTATTTCAATTATTAAATACTTGACTTGGAAAAAATAAATATGTAATATTATTGTAGAGGTATTTGAAATATTAGTCATTCAAATCTGTATGATATTTTGCATTATTGAAAGTTAATTAATATTTAAGTACTGAGTAATGATCAGCAAAAGGGATTCTTAACTACATACAGAAAAGGTACCGCCATATTGAGTAATAAACTTAGAGCTGGCACAACCCATTCAATTTAACTATTTCAATAGTATGGAGTTATGACCGTGGAAATATTAACAGAAGTTATAATGGGAGACTGCACTGAAAAACTCAAGAAGTTAGATGAAAACTCCATAGATTTCATTTTTACATCCCCACCCTACGCCGATGCCCGGAAAAGAACCTACGGAGGTATACATCCTGACAAATACGTTTACTGGTTTCTGCCTATTTCGGAACAACTTTTGAGAGTACTAAAGCCCACAGGAACCTTCATTCTGAATATAAAAGAACGCGTTTTGAACGGCGAACGTCATACATATGTCTTAGAGTTAATCATGGAAATGAAAAAGCAAGGTTGGCTTTGGACGGAGGAGTTTGTATGGCATAAGAAGAACTGCTACCCGGGCAAATGGCCAAACCGCTTTCGAGATGCCTGGGAACGACTTCTGCAATTCAACAAAACTAAGAAGTTCAAGATGTTTCAAGATAATGTTATGGTACCAGTCGGTAACTGGGCAGAAACGCGATTGAGAAAATTGAGCGAGACGGACTTAAAACGTGATATTTCAAGAGTAGGAAGCGGCTTTGGGAAGAACGTATCCAATTGGATGGGGCGAGACAAAGTTTATCCTACCAATGTTTTATATATGGCTACACAATGTTATAACAAGAAGCACAGCGCAGTTTTCCCGGAATCACTTCCTGAATGGTTTATAAAACTTTTCACCGAAGTCGGAGATTGGGTATTAGATCCTTTTATGGGTTCAGGAACAACACTAAGGGTTGCGAAAAGTTTGGCACGCAATTCTATTGGTATTGATATAGAAGCCGAGTATTGTGATATGGTACGCCGTGAAATAAAAGGGAAACAGCTTCTTCTCTGTGAGAATAGAAAATCTTATGAAGCAAATAAACATTAGCGAAGTAAGAAAGTACGTCATAAATAATATAGGGTACTTTCATTCAAGCCGTTTACGAAACTTGAAACGTCTCAAGCTAAAACAAGTCCTCAAACGAAAGAATCCCTATTTGTTCAAGGCGAAGAATATTTTGACCGCACATGATTTTGTGAAGACCCTTCTCGATGCTTATTTGTCCTCACAAGAAGAGACTTTATTCGGAGATTTTTTAGAGGGACTTTCAATCTATATCAATGAAAAGGTTTATAGCGGTAAAAAATCCTCAGCCGAAGGAGTCGACCTGGAATTCGACAAGGATGGAATACGATATATAGTATCCATAAAGTCTGGACCGAACTGGGGAAATAGCAGCCAAATAAAAAAGATGAGAGATAATTTCAATAAAGCGAAACGCGTCCTCAGAACAAGCAAATCGAGTCTTAATATTGTCGCTATTAACGGCTGCTGTTACGGCATAGATAATAAGCCGGATAAAGGTGATTACTTCAAATACTGCGGACAGAAATTTTGGGAACTAATATCCGGTAACACTGATCTGTATGTTAGGATAATTGAGCCATTAGGGTATAAAGCAAAAGAAAAAAATGAGGAGTTTATCGAAGAGTATGCTCAGATCATCAACAAATTCACTTTAGAGTTTAGCCAGGACTTCTGCAAAGATGGAAAAATAGACTGGGAAGCATTGGTTAGATTCAACTCCTATGTTTCAGATATTAAGAGAAAATAATACCTGTCTCTTCTCGTTTCAGCAGGTTTGTAACCTACTCCGAAAAGTATAATAAAAATCACATTTGAAAAAAAGATATTTTTAGTATATTATAGATATGATTAGTAAACAGCTAATAAGGCAAGTTGCGGAGCGCATCGGAATCGCAGCCGATGCCGAACGCGTTATTTTGTTTGGCTCCCATGCACGGAGCGAAGCCTCGAAAAACAGCGACGTGGATTTGATGATTATTGCAGAAAGCGACCTGCCAAGATTCAAGCGAAGCCGCAAATTATATAAATTATTTCAACCCTATCCTTTTGGAATGGACCTGGTATTTTATACTCCTGAAGAAATAGAGAAAGGGAAAAAGTCTCCCTTCTCTTTCGTATCGTCTGTATTACGAGAAGGTAAAACCCTTTATGTCAGAAGAACTCGAAATCGCAAAACTTTGGTTCCAAAAAGCCAAAAATGACCTGCTTAATGCCGATAACAATCTTAACGCAGAGAAAGTCCCTTATGATACTGTTTGTTTTCATTGTCAACAGGCAGCCGAGAAACTGCTCAAAGCATATTTAGTGGGGAATAAAAAACCGTATCCTATATCACACGATTTGTTTCTCATCTTAGAGAAAATCCTTTCGTTAAACAATACCGCCGAAAAGTTGCGCGATGCACTTGCAATACTTATGCCTTATGCAGTTGAAATTCGCTATCCGGATGATTTTTTTACGCCCACTGAACAAGATGCGAAAGAAGCAAGAAAGGCAGTAAACGAAATTTTAAAATGGCTTGAGAACAGCATGCCGGAAATCTTCCGGGCTTTATAAAAGAAATGCTTATATCCTATTGGTTACCTAAAAAGATACCGTCAGACAATTCACCTCATTGCCGAATCAACCGGTATAAATTATTACACTATCTGCGAATATCCACCGTCGATGGTGATTATCTGTCCGGTGATTTTTTAAGTGAGTAGAATGGCACTACCATATCAATAAGCGTGATTGGGAGATGATTGTATAAAAAATTTGATTTATTCGGTGTGTGAAAAGTATCATGTTTCTTGCGCCGTAATCTCCATATAGACGGCATGGCGGATTTGAGCGCGTTTTTTACGGCTTAGAATGCCATAGAGGTAGTCGTCAATAATCTCATCCGTTCTTTTCTTTAATTTTTCCAATTCGGGAAGTATGCTTTTTAAGTATTCATCATTTTTTGGAACATATATCTCGTTCAGTCCCATGCTGAAGAACACTCTTAGATACCGCGCTTCTTCTTCGGAGCGGCATTCAATGTATTTTTTATCAGAATATAGCTGCCAGCCGAACAGGTCGCGTTCTATTGTTAATTCGTCGGAAATATGTTCAAATTCCCGCAGTTCCCGTTCCTTTTTCGGGAGTGACATCACCGTTTCCCTGTAATATTCCCCGATCCTTTTCATTTATGTGGTTCCTCGTCAATACTCGTAACTATTGTATTTTTAAATTTTTCCGTATCAATACCATCTGCTGTTTTTTTATTTTTCCCAAGACTTTTTGCCTTCTCGATGCGCGATTTTACTAAATCTACCACCGCCCGGTAAACCTCAAGCTGTTCTTCATCAGTAAAACCCAGAATATCTCCCATGATGATTTTGTCAAGTTCGCGCCGGTCGGGTTTTACCTTGTCAAGAGTAACTTCTTCCGGATTTTTGACTTGTAAATCTTCAAAAATTGAATTTATTGTAACATTAGAAAACTTTCTTGTTAATTTGCGTATTAACCCCCTTGCTTCTTTCGCAAATTCTTTAGGAACAGGCAATCTTTCAATATCAATGCCCTCCGTTTTCAAAGCACCTTCACCAAGACTGACACGACCGGAGAATTCTTTTATAAGCATGCTTAAAGAAGATAGTAAAAAACAAATAAGAGGTATAATATCTCGTTTTCTTTTAGTTTTTATTTCAAATAGGTTATGGTCTACTTGAACTCCAAATTTGTTTAGAATCACAGTCTGCCTATCATAATGAATCATTGGATATAGAATGGGCCATGGCTGCCTTAACTCAAGGTAATACCATTTTTTTCTTGATTTGCAGGTTGGTCTTTTATGAAATTTATTAGCTTCTCCTTGTTTAATATATTCCAGAATTCTTTTCCCTTTAAGTTGTTTATTTTCCTTATCAATAAAAAGTACTATTTTTTTTAGATTTTCAGGATAAATAACCACATATTTCCCTTCTTTTGGACTAACGATCACCTTGTTCGATTCCCAATTTCCTTTTTTATCTTTATGCATCCAGAATTCTTTTTCAATCCTCTTTTTCTTAATTTTCTCCTCTGTTAAATAAAAGAATTCATTAGCACCGGTTGTAAACCCTCTCCGCACATCGGCAATTTCTTTGAGCGGAACAAGTTTATCCTTGCCTTTTTCGAGTGTTGTAAAAAATATTTTCGGTGCGCGAACGTATTTACCCCATTTAGCGCCTGTGTATTTTTCTTTTTCAGTGTCGTATCCTTCGTCCCAGAGTTCCTTCTGGCTCTTTGGATAAATTCTGAATGTCTCACTTTCATAGAAACTATTATGCGCTAAAATCGTATTAATAATATCCTCAATTTTGTTTTTCCGCTCGATCTGTTCACCGGGCAGTTCGCTCGGCGCCGGAATGATGTCCGATAGACGTTTTTTTAAATAAACAAAACGGACAAGATTATCATTCCTTTCTGCAGCGTTTTTGCATTTTTGAAGTATTACAATGCAGGTGTTAATATCAGCATCTATAAACCACCGCTCAACTTTAGATTCGATTATCGCGACTATTTTATAATTATTCAGGAAGAACTCCTGCAGCCCTTTACCGTAATCGACGTCCAGCCACGAGTTTGAAACAATGAACCCGAAATATCCGCCGTCATTCAGTAACTTTGTTCCATGCACGAAGAAATACGCATGGATACCGGCGCGCTTGTTGATATCCGCTATTTTTTCATCGTTACAATAAAGTGATCTCTGAATAGTCTGCTTTTTATATTCAGCATTTTTGGGAGAGATTTCGCCCATTTCTTCCTGCCGGGTGTACGGCGGATTACCGACAACAGCATCAAACCATCTGGGATATATGACCTCCCTTTCCGGTATGCTGAGTGTATTTGCACGCTTTTTACGCCACTGTTCCGGGTCAAATCCTTCTTTGCCGGCGGGAATTCCAAAGAAGTCTTCCTCGAGGATATTCGGATAATTTTTTTCAACGGCAAGGTCTTTTATTGCAAGATTAATAGTTGCCAGATGCGCAGGGAACTTAGCTATATCATTTCCCCACAGCGTTTCAAGAATCTCTTCATGAGAAAGCAGCCTGTTTTTCATTTTTTTATATTGATATGCACGCACTAAAAACGTTCCTGCGCCGCAGGAAGGATCGAGCACTCTGTCGTTTTCGTGTTTTATGCAAAAAGATAAAATAATGTCAACAATATCCGGGTTTGTAAAATATTGTCCTAATTTATGCCGCTCGGAAGGGGGAATCAGTCTCTCAAATATCCTTCCGATGACCTCAAAACCAATATCTGAAAAATCGTATCTTTTAAGAGCTTTTACGAGACTTTTTATTTCTTCCATTACTTCTCTTGATTCAGGAAAAGCAAGAACGTCGATAAAATCGGTGGTGTATATTGTTTCATAATCTTTTTTCAATACTAAGTTAAAAAATCCTTGCAGTAACGCATGGATAATAGAGCCTTTTGTAAATTCTTCAGGAATAGTAAGCGGATCAAAATCACCGGGATATTTTGCGTAAAGCGCACTATAAAAAATGATCTTATTAACCAGAAAATACGCCGTCTGCCGGGCTGCCCGTTCATAATCCGTATTTTTCCATGAAAAACTCCATCCTTGTGTAACAAACCATTTTTGTAATTGTTTTCTGAATTCAACGTCTTTATGGCATTTGTCTTCAATTATATCAATATAATAATAAGAAAGTATGTTAATTTTTTGATTAAGAAAGTTTATCCAGAATTCATCTAAAGGCAATTTGGGAATGTCTTTTTTACCGGTGTGTAATTCATAGAGAATTTTTAGAAAATCGTATAAATTTTCCTTAATAGGCTCTTTAAACCTGCTTTGCTCGATAAAATCGAGACTTTCAATCTCCGACAACTTGAATTCATGTATTTTCTGTTCTTCTTCAGGCATGCATGCATTTACTTTTTCCGTATCATATAATATTAGTTTTTTAAAATTAATTAACCCGAAATATTTCACTTTCCGTTTTGATGCTTTTGCTCGAGCCTCTTCTTTTAATTCCGCATTATAAACATCAAAAAACGGTCTTTTCGCTTCCAACAAGCACAGTATATTTACACTACGCAGAGATTCGTAGATAACTATGTCCGGCATTTTCCTGTCTTTTCCTATGGTTTCAACATCCGGCAATCCTATATCGAGCTGATTCTCTTCTATGATTTCACGCATCCAATGCATCAAAACAGCAGTTGCCGTTCTCTCGGTTTTTCCGGTTGTTTCGTCATAGAGTGCTGGTATTTTATCCTTCATAGTCATCAAGAACCTCTTTCACAATTCTTCGGGCTATTTCAAATGCCGCTGCAATTCTTATTATTTTAGTCTCGCCTAATCCTCTAATTTTCCTGAATTTATCAAAAGGTTGATTCGCCATTCCATCAAAAGAGTTGAATTTTGATATTATTTCTTCTGCGATTTTTTCTGCGGATTTACCTTTTATGCCGGTACCAATCAAAATCGAAAGAAGTTCACTATCGGAAAGAGTATCAGCGCCTTTATGAATTAATTTCCCGCCGGCATGATGCCATCTATGCTCTTCATCAGTATTATTTGAATCGTTTTTACCCATACAAATAATATCATATTTTAAATTTATAAAATCAATATAAATATTTCACCCAAGCAGCGAATATTTTCCGTCGATGGTGATTATCTGGCCAGTGATTTTTTAAGGAATGGCCGCCGCAGAGGAAGAGGGCTAACCGGGCGACGTCCGCAGGCGTGGTAAGTGTTTTGAGCGGGATTTTTTCTTTTGCTTCACGAACCATTTTATCAGCATACGGTTCGAAAAATCCACCTTTGGTGGAAAAATACCGGAGGGCTTCGGTTTCCACAACACCCGGAGCAATAGCATTTACGCGGATCCTGCACGGCGCAAGTTCAACGGCAATAAAATCCATCACACTGTTAATTTCATCTTCATCCTCGATATTCGTTTTGAACAGCCGGCACGCCTGCCCTTTCGAGTGAACGAGTTGCCCGATCTCCTCCCATCGGAGGTTCTGCGGAGGTAATTGATAACAACGGCAGCGCAGGCTTCGGCAAACGCAAGCGATATTGCCCTGCCGATTCCCCGCGACCCGCCGGTAACGAGGGCGATTTTCCCGGTTAAGTCAAACAAACTATTTTTATTCCCTTGTTCCACGTGCAATAATTTCTAAATATTCCTTATTTATATACTCTTTATTCCATTTTCCTCCTGTGGTTTCCTGCAATATACCAAGCGTTTCAAATTTATTTACCAGTTTAATGGCAGTCACATTAGAAACACTCAATCTCTGGGCAACAATTTTAATATTTACTAAAGGCATATCAAAAACCAAGTCCAATAATCTAATTGCATAGATACTGGAAATAGAATGTTTAAAGATTTTTTCTTTATATTCCTCTCTCAAAACAATAATATCCCTTGCAGTAACAACAGCCTCTTTCGAAGTCTCGCATATACCTTGCAGGAAAAATGTTATCCATTTTTCCCAGGCACCATCATTCCGTACTTTCATGAGCATATCATAATATAATGCTTTATTTTTTTTAAAGTAATAACTCAAATACAATAACGGTTTTGACAAAATACCCTTCCACATCAAATAAAAAGTTATCAATAATCGACCTATTCTACCGTTACCGTCAAGAAACGGGTGTATGGTTTCAAATTGAGCGTGTATCAATGCAATTTTTACAAGCGGTGGTATTATATCTTTCGAATGTAAAAATTTTTCTAATTCTCCCATCGCTGATATTACCATATTTGGTGGAGGAGGAATATAATCTGCCTCATTAATTGATGCACCCGGCGGACCAACCCAGTTTTGAGAGGTTCGAAATTCTCCGGGTTTCTTGTGCTCTCCTCTTGTTCCTTTTATTAAAATTTTATGAATTTCCTTAATCAACCGAAGAGACATTGGCAGTTTTTCAAGCCTCTTTTTACCATAATCAAGTGCATTGATGTAGTTTATAACTTCCTTAATTTCTCGTATATCTTCCTTGGGTTTTAAGTTGGCATCAAATTCCAAAATCCCTTCCAACGAAGCCTGCGTCCCTTCAATTTGTGAGCTTAACAGAGCTTCTTTTTTTACATACATCGCAATAAAAATGTCCGGATTTGGAAGGACTGTCGTTATGCCGTCTAATTTTGCAATTGCCCTGTCAGATTCGGATAATAAAGCATATATTTTCTCATCAAGTTCTACAGCCGGTTTGGGTGGCAGCGTCTCTGGAATAAAAGCCTTATATCCTAACGGCTGTTTAATATATTTTCCAGCCCTGTACTTCATATAAAATTGTTCCTTTCTATTTCTATTTTTTATTTTGTTGCTTAATTTAATAAAACTTTTTAACTTTTGTTAAATTTTTTTTAAACTTTTTAACTTTTGTTAAATTTCACCGGCAAATATTAACTTTCGTTAAATTTCAATTGACCAGGTAGTATATTTTTAATGTGCCGGCTTTCATTGCAGCTATTAAACAAAGTTATTGATATTTAACCATAAATATTATAAAATAATCTTATAGGACCGGACAATCTATTCCAGATAATGCTCAGATGTCGATATTTATTTCAATACACCAATTACTACCAAAAAGCATCTCATGAAAGACCTAATTGCGATAATATTCGATTTTGACGACACGCTTGCGCCGGACAGCGTAAGCGGATTCTTAGCATATATGGGTGCAGACGTGCGGCGTTTCTGGCAGGAGACGGTCGATCCTCTGCTCGAACAGGGCTGGGACCCGGTTCCGGCGTATTTGTACCATATGATAGAGCTTTCGCACTGCAATCCCCCCGCTAAAAAATTTACTCGAACCGCTTTTCATAAATGGGGCAGGCAGTTGACTTTTTATCCCGGTGCTACTAAAATTTTTCAGACTTTGCATAATCATGCGGAAGAATTCTCGCAGCGCAAAAATGTAAACATCGAGATCGAGTTCTATGTAATCAGTACGGGAATAGGGGACATTCTCGAAAGCACCCGGATCAGGAAACATTTCACACAAGTATGGGCGAGTAACTGCCATTATTCGGACGACGGGGAAATTGCCTTTCCGAAGAACGTGGTCAGTTTTACCGATAAGACCCGCTACCTGTTTCATATTTCCAAGGGTATAATCGGAGAGGAATTTTCCGGGAGGCCATTCGAGGTGAACCGCAAGCTTGCTCCGGAGCAGTACCGGATTCCATTTAACAGGATGATTTTTGTAGGGGACGGCTTTACGGACGTGCCGTGTTTTTCAATGATTCAGAAAAACGGCGGAATTGCCATCGGCGTTTATGACCGGGATAAACGGGAAAAATGGGGAAAAGCATGGGGATTCGTCGAGGACGGACGCGTGAGCAACCTTGCTGCTGCAAATTACCGTAAAGGCTCCGGGCTGTATGACTCTCTCGTGATGGCTGTTGAGAGTATCTGCGATAAAATCGCGTTGAGCAAGAGGATTTACATGGGTTGAAGTGCAGCGCTGTTGGTGATCCCGCTGAGCGGATCCAACAGAGAACAAGAGAATAAACAGACAGGGATGTCTGTTTTACTGAACAGATCCCAAAGACAGGGGCAAGCGATTAATTTCTGTTCTACCGATGAACAGACAAGAATGTCTATTCTACTGAAAAATGAGACCTTTCACCTTCATACATTCAGCCGACTTGCACCTGGACTGCCAGTTCAAAGGGCTGCAGCAGTTCGAGCTGGACAGGGAAATCAAAGACCGCATCAGGAACGCAACATTTACTGCTTTTGATAACCTCATTAATCTTTGCATCGAACGACACGTCGATTTTTTACTCATTGCGGGGGATGCTTACAACAGCGCCGACCGCAATCTCGGCGCTTTACTCCGGTTCAGAGACGGCATGAGACGGCTCGCTGAGGCTCACATAAAAGTATACGTTGTACATGGGAATCATGATCCTCATCATTCCTGGTCGTCAAACATAGATTTACCGGGAAATGTTCATAGATTCAGCGACAAAACCGTTAAGACAGAAATTTTCAAAAAAAGCGGCGAACCATGCGCAGCTATCCACGGAATAAGCTATTCCAAACGGGATGTTTCAGAGAATCTCGCTAAACTATTTGAACCTTTAACCAAAAACAAATTTATTATTTCCGAAGCACGTGAGCTTGGTTTCGATTCCGCAAACGTTAACTTACCCGATTTATTTCAAATCGGACTACTGCACTGCTCAGTCGGCACGGTTAAAGAACATGAAACGTATGCTCCATGTTCGCTCAAAGATGATTTAATTCCCTCAGGGATAGACTACTGGGCACTCGGACACGTGCATAAGAGGAATGTACTGCATAAACAAAATCCATGCGTTGTTTATCCGGGAAACATCCAGGGACTTCACATTAATGAAACCGGCGCCCGCGGGTGCTGCATGGTTTCTGTAAATGAACAGGGCAAAGTTAATCCGGAATTTATTCCGGTTGATGATGTGAGATGGTATCAGGAAGAGATATACACTGACGGACTGGACAAATTTGAGGACTTAGAAAAAGCGGTTGAAACATTGTTTGAGGGCTGCGGAAGTGAATCAGGAAGCTGCCTTTCCATTGTCCGGTTAATATTAAAAGGGAGAGGGGTGCTCCACGAATCATTGAAAGACCCGGAAGATGCTAAAGAATTACTGGAGCGATTCCAAATAAACGGACTGCAATCGGACCCTCCCGTTCTTATGAGCTCATTCGACATTCAAACCCGCAAACAGATCGATATAGAATCACGCAGAAAAACCGCAGACCTTCTCGGTGATTTTTTAAACATTGTTGAGGAAATTAGGAACAACCCGGAAATGATGACATTACTGCGCGGGCAACTTGCAGAATTCTACAATCATCCCAGAGCAAAAAAGATTCTTGCCGGGATAGATGATGAAACACTTTTACATTTGCTTGATAAAGCCGAATCCCATTGTCTTGATTTACTAATTGGAGAAAAAGACTGATGTGGATTGAAAGCATACACATACACGGATTCGGTATATTCAACGATTTCAGAGTGGGCAATATTTCCAACGGGCTAAGTGTGTTTCTCGGCGATAATGAAGCGGGCAAATCGACGTTGATGGCATTTATCAGGCAGACATTATTTGGTTTTCCGAAAAAAACACAGAAAACACGCAAGCAGTACTCAGCTCTTCGGGGAGGGCGGTTTGGCGGCATTCTAAAGATTCGTATGAACAACGGCGATATGATTACTGTAAACCGGCATAAAGAACGCCAGAGTGAAACTTCTTCGATTTATAAAAACGACATAATTCAAGTTGGAGTTGAACAGCTTCCCATTGGTCTTCATGCGTCCAGAGAAGACCTTTACCGGAATATTTTTGCATTCAGCCTTGACGAACTTCAGAGCCTTGAAACATTGGAAAATGAAAAAATAAATGCCATAATATACAGCGCAAGCATAGGCACCGGCGGCAGTGATCTTGTGGAAGTTTATAAAAAGCTCGATACTGCAATGGAAGAGTTGTTTAAATCCGGAGGAACTAAGCCGCACGCCAATCAATTACTTAAACAAATAGAAGAAAATCAGTCCCGTCTCAAAGAAAGCCAGAGCTCTTTTTCCGAATATGACGAAAAAAAAGCCGAATTCGAGAGCAAGGAACTGGAGCTAAAATCTTTAGAATCAGAATTGCGCCGGCTTAAGGAAAAACAGGGGGAAAACAGCCTCCTGTTACGGACTTTTGAAGACTGGTTTGACCTTCAAGAAGCGAAAAAATCGTTAGCCGGGATGCCGGAAATAACTTCATTTCCACAAAACGGTCTGGTGAACCTGGAAAAAGCTGAAAATGCCATCGAACATACAGAATTACAAATCGAAAAATCGAAGAAAAAACAGAAAGATATTGAGAATGACCTATCACAGATCAATATTAACGAGCATTTGATAAAGACCGGACCGCAGTTAAAAGCCCTGATCGAGAGTAAGGTAGATTACGTAAAGGCTGTAAATGATCTGCCGGAACGGAAGAAAGAACTATATGCGGCGGAAACAACACTGAAAAACAGACTTTCAGAGCTTGGTCCGGAGTGGGACAGCGACCTTCTGCTAAAATCCGATACCTCGATGCAAATCCCGGTTGAAATAAGGAACTACCGGAAGAAACTCAATACGACAGAAGAAGAAATTAAGCAATCGGAATCTGATTCCAAAAGGGTGCAAAATGCGCTGAGGGAGTGCGAAAAGAAAGTTGAAATTGCTCAGGAAGAACTTAAAACCATAGATGAACGGGGATGGAAAGGTTACAGCAACACCATAATGCCGCTGAAATATGTATTTATAATTGAGGGTATTGCTGTTTTATCAGGCGCAGTATTTTATATAACTTCGAGTATAATTGAGGGTATTGCCTATTTTTTTGGATTTTCTCTTGCCGCAGGCGGATACCTTCTGTTAAGACAGAGATTGGGCAAAAATTTTTACCGTCAGGAACAGTTGCGTAAAGATGATGAATTGAAAAAATTGGAAGAAGAATTCGACCGGATAGAACAAGAAAGCGTCGATGCAGAAAATATACATCAGCAACGGAATGAAAGTTATGCTCAGGTACTTGAAATGTGGAAGAATTGGCAGGAGGATTATGGTTTGCACGCCAACACAAATCCTGAAACGGCTATCGATATAATTAACGAAATTAAAGAAACCAAAAAGCTCCTCGAAGATATTGAAAAATTAAAGGAAAGAATAATCCGCATTGTAGAAACAATCGACCATTTTGAAGGGAAAACCAAATCAGTTCTTGAGCAGTCATGTGAGACATTTCCTGCACACATGAATTACGGCGAGACTGCCGGCACTTTATATGACAGATATAATGACCACAAAGACCTAATGCTAAAACGGCAGGAACTTGAAAAATCTTTAAAAAATCTTGAGATCGACATTGAGGGATTAGAAACCGAGCTGCATAAAGCTGATGAAAAACGTTCTGTTTTACTCGATGAAGCGGGGGCAAAAAACAGCGATGAATTCCGTAAAATGAATGACGACTGGTCCCGGATAGTGGAATTGCGGCAGAAAATTCAAGCACTGGATAACCGTATTCAAAAAGACGCCGGCTCTGAAAGCAGGGTTGAATGGCTGTATCAGGAGTTTCCGGTAGACAAGTACGTTCTTGAGCGAGAACAGAAGGAATGCGAAGAAATACTAACCGGTTTAGAAGAACGGAGAAAAATTCTGAACAGGGAAATAGGTGCACTCAATAAACGTATAGAAGAGTTGGAACGTTCCAGCGATACTTCACTGCAGCTATCCGAGAGAGAAGTGCTCAATGCAGAGCTCGATACGGCAGCACAAAAATGGGCGGTATACAAGATTGCGAGAACGCTTTTGGACCGGGCACGTATGCGGTGCGAGAAGGAACGGCAGCCGGCGATAATGAAAGAAGCAGAAAAACATTTTACCGTGATCACCGGCGGGAAATACATTCAGGTTAAAAAACCTTTGGACAGGACAAACATGTATATTATCGACGGGCACGATGAACGCAAGAGCGTGGACGGCGAATTGAGCCGTGGCACTGCTGAAGAGCTTTATTTTGCGGTCAGGCTCGGGCTTATTTCCGAGTTCAGTACACGCGAAGAATCCCTGCCGGTTATCATGGATGATATTTTTGTGAACATGGACGATGAACGCCTCCCGGCGGCAATTCGTACATTGAAACCGCTCACTGAAACAAACCAGGTGCTTGTATTTACGTGTCATTCAAAAACTGCGGAATTAATTTCAACAGAATTCACCGACACACCGATAATTAAGCTGCACGACGGCAGCCTCGCATAAACCTCGCATAAATCACATGACACTCCGGCGGCTCATCCAATCTGAATTCCGGACAATCAAAAAAATACTTGACATGCTTATAATTTTTACGTAAATTATTCAGCATAATCAGAAATTTCTGATATGTCTGACTAAATTTTTAAAAATTGTTAGGGAGAAATAATGGCTGATACCGATTCCAATAGTTCCTGCTGCGATCCGGAAGAAAGGCCGGTTTCGTGTTGTAAACTAGAATCTATCATCAGCATCGACGAACGGGGGCAGATGGTGCTTCCCAAGGAGGTCAGGGAAAAAGCCGGTATTCGAGCCGGAGATAAAATGGCATTAATCAGCTGGGAAAAAGACGGAAAAGTATGCTGTTTCAGCTTGATTGCAGTAGAGGAATTTAACGACATAGTCAAAGGAAGACT
>Ga0111191_1018_pt1 | contig 15953 bp, 13 predicted proteins | sample DeeMarSWOR324_28_FD_80363 | JGI IMG/M metagenome (GOLD analysis project Ga0111191, IMG submission 80363) | bacterium SM23_31 | reverse complement strand
GTTCCTCCTTACATTGGGTGACCTAAGTTTAACAATTTATCGGAGAAACCACAACTTATTTCTACATGCCATTTGTCCAGTTTTAAAAAAAACAGTACAATTTTGAAAATATTCAACAAAAAACTTTATACTGTCTATATATTATAGTTATGCTTTTTTAGACAGGATTTACTGGATAAACAGGATGATATATCCAGTTTATCCTGCACAGAAATCCCCTTACTATAGGGAGCAACTCGTGCCTACATAAACATTTTCTAAAAAAGCTTTAATCATAATACTCAGGACAGAATCTTAGATAAGTAAATGTATTTAATAATGATGAAACATCTTGTTAAAAAGTTCGGTCTGCCAAAAAAATAAATTTTCCGAGTTAGAAGATATAATATTTAACATGACATATTCATACTCCCGGAGTAAGGGGGGGATTTTTAGAAAAGATTCACATGATAAAAAAGATAATATATCCAGTTTATCTTGTAAATCCTGTCTAAAAAATTAATTTTATGAATAATCCAAATTAATAACGTTTATAGACTTTGAAGACAAATGAAAAATGACCGAAGGTGCAATGAGTAAGATGTTACGTATTCCGGGCGGCAATCGCGCAAAATTTCTTACAGTTGGGATGGCAATTCTAACGCTCGGTTTGATCGTGTATTTAGGCTATAAAAGTACCGCCATCGAAGTGGAGACGTTTGAAGCTATAAGGGGAGAATTTATTGTTGATGTAGTGGCTTCCGGAGAGTTTAAATCACTCAGGTCTACGAAGATTGCTGGTCCCAGTGGATTAGGTGAGATTAAAATAATAGATTTGGCACCTGAAAATGAATATGTCGAAAAGGGAGATTTTCTTATTCAATTTGACGATTCTTATTTAGAGGAGAGGCTTTATAACTATAAATCTACTTTAGCCACGAAATACCAGGAACTTGAAGTGCTCTTAGCGCAGCAAAGAACTGATTCGGTACGCAGAGGGAATCAACTGAAGAAAGATCAACTGCAATTGGAACTCGATAAGATAGGCTCATTAAGTTCGCAATTTGATGCTGAAATTGAAAAGCAGCGTGATCAAATTGGTATGCATATGAAAGAATTGCAGCTTTTGGATAAAGCAGATGAAATTGAAAGTAAAAAATTAGAAAATAGAGAAAAACTCATCATCAAATACGAAGAGATCAAGCGGTATGAAAAATATGTTGATGATTATACGAAGCGATTAGGCGAAACTACTGTTTATGCACCGGTTCCGGGAATGGTTGTATACCTGGAGGTCTATATGGGCTTGGGTGTATTAAGTAGAGAGAAAGTCAGGGTAGGGGCTACCAGTATATTTTACGGTGAGCCGTTCATAGAGCTGTCCGACCTTTCGGAAATGCTTGTTAAAACAGCAGTAAACGAGATAGAGGTTGGAAAAATAAAACGTAACCAGGAAGTAATAGTTAAGCTTGATACGGATGAAAGGATTTATTACGGAACAGTGTCCCGTATTGCAACACTGGCGGAAAAAGTATATGTCAATCCAAATACTCGTAACGAGTTTAGGAATTTATATACTGTAGAGATTGCAATCAAAAATTCGGAAGAAAACACGGAAAATAATGGGGCTCTTATACCGGGAATGTCGGCTACATGCACGATAATTACCGACAGGTTGCAAGATGCGGTGTACATTCCGATTCAATCGGTTTTTGAGGCGGAAAATGAAACGTTTGTCTATGTAAAAGATGGCGGAACGTACAAAAAATCTCCCATAGTTACAGGAGTTAAGAATAAAGACTATGTAGTAATAAAAAAAGGTCTTGAATCCGGTCAGATTGTTGCGCTCCGTGATCCGTATAAAAAATTGCAGGGTATCGGAACAGAATTAAAAGAAAAACAATTAAAACCGGCGACTGCGAAAAAAGAAACCGGCGAAGTTCCGGTTAATATGCCGGTAGTAATTATCCGAGATCCTTAATAAATATTAAAACTTTGTCATGAATTTCATAAGATTGCCGCGCTGAACTAATATGTTTATCCGTAGGAACACGCCGCGGCGTGTTCCTACAAAGGTAAGACCAAACACATATATGAACATACCGCTGATTTGTGTAAATAAAATCTCGGATGAATATAAAATTTAAAATACGTTACCTTAACTTATGTTGAAAACGTCTACTAAAGTGGAGCATGTTAAATGAATATTATATTTGGATTTCACCGCGGTTCACGAGCAAAGTTTTACATATATATATTTGGATTTGCAATTCTGACACTGATTTTGACTGTTTATATCGGCTGTAAAAGTACCACAAATGATGAAGTTGAAACATTTGAGGTTCAATATGGTGAATTTATCGTTGATGTAGAAGTTACCGGAGAACTCAAAGCGCATCGGTCAGAAAATATCAAAGGTTCCAGACTTGTGTCAACAAATCTGAAAATAGCGAAGCTGGCTCCCGAAGGTGAAACTGTAAAAGAAGGTGATTTTCTGATTCAATTTGATACTTCGGAGATAGAGGATAAAATTGAGGAACAGAAACTGGATTTGGCTGAAAAAAATCTGGAGCTTGAAGCGCTTCTGGCAAAAAAAGAAATTGATTCTATAAAGTTAGAAAGAGAACTGAAGATTCAACAGTTGTCTTTTGAACAGCAAAAGATGAATTTTGCATTGGCGCAATTCAAACCGAAAAGTGAACAGCGGAAAATGCAGGTTAAAATGGAGCAGGCGGAAACGAATTATAATGATAAATTGGATGAAATTAAAAGCAAAAAATTAGAAGGTAGAGAAACAATCAATCGTAAATATAATGAGGTCAAGAAGATAAGTAATTTGATTAATACAACGAAAAAACAGATTGAAAGTTCAACAATTTATGCGCCAATCCCGGGTCTGGTAGTGTATAAAGAAGTATATACGGGTTTGGGAAGTTATGAAAAAATCAGAGTAGGATCTACTGTATACTATCATGATATACTCATCGAGCTGCCTGATCTATCTAAGATGTGTGTTAAAGCTGAATTGAGTGAAATTGACATTGCAAATGTTAAACTTGACCAAGAGGTTATAGTAACGATTGACAGGGATGAATCGGTTTATCCCGGTTCTGTTATATACATTGCACCAATAGAGCGTTTAGTATACACCACCGCCGCTGACGGTACCCGTAAAGAAAGAAGTGTATATGATATGGAAATAGCTATCGGTAATACGGAAAATGACGGATCGCTCAAGCCGGGAATGGCGGCTACCTGCAGGATTATAACCGATAAGTTTCAAAACACATTATATATTCCGGTTCAAGCGGTTTTTGAAATGGGAGATGAGACGTTTGTCTATGTGAAGGATGATGGGAAGTATAAAAAGACACCTGTTGTGGTAGGTAAAAATAATAAAGACTATATAATTATCGAAGAAGGACTTGAATCCGGTCAGCTTGTAACAATTGGTGATCCGTATAAAAAATTGCAGGAAATTCAAAGAAATATTAAAGAAAAGACAAAAATCCAGGATGAAAAAAGAGAAACAAAGATGTATAGATAGTTATAGTAAGGCATATTTATCAATATTATCCGGGATATCAGGATTTAATTTTAAGATTTATCTTCATTTTTAACTTGAATATATTATAAAAATTTTGTAAATTCATATATCATTAAACAATATCTTCGGGGTTAGGTGAAAGTCCTGACCGGCGGTGACAGCCCGCGAGTCCCGGAACTTCGGGACAGAATCGGTGGAATTCCGGTGCCGACGGTAACAGTCCGGAGGGGAGAAGATATTATTAAAAAATAGTGTACGTTCTTTTATACCCCGAAGTATATGTGCTTCGGGTTTTTTGTTATATAAGATGACCGATCAACAATACATGAAACGGGTGCTGCGCCTTGCAAAAATGGGCAGGGGGCATGTAAGTCCTAATCCGCTTGTCGGTGCGGTGATTGTTAAAAACGGTTCAATTGCCGGTGAAGGATACCATAGACAATTTGGCGGTGAACATGCTGAAATCGCCGCTCTTAAAGCTGCTGGCAGTAACGCAAAAGATGCGGTATTATACTGTAATCTTGAGCCGTGTTCACATTGGGGCAAAACACCGCCCTGCACCGATGCGATTATTAGAGCAGGCGTGCGAAATGTTATTATCGGCATGAAGGACCCTAATCCATTGGTAACCGGCAGCGGTATCCATAAATTACGTAATAATGGAATAAAAGTAAAAACCGGTGTACTTGAAAATGAATGCAAAACATTAAATGCTTTTTACAGCAAATATATTACTTCGAAGCTGCCTTTTGTAACGGTTAAAATGGCGCAAACTCTGGATGGAAAAATAGCAAGAAAGGTAAATACCCGTACACAATTAACATCAGAAAAAGCACGGCTCTTCGTGCATTTGTTACGGGCAGAATATGATGCAGTATTAATAGGTAAAAAGACGGCAATTATTGATAATCCTTTATTAACGCCGAGACTCGTTTCAGGCAGGGTACCCGCACGGATTATACTTGATACACACCTGAAGTGTAAGCCGTCGCTTAAAATTTTTAGCACCGCTGAACTCGGCAGCATTTATATAGCAACCGGTTCTCAGGATGCTGAACGGAAAGAGTATTTCCGGAAGAAAGGTATCGGCATTATTCAGCTTAAGACAGATAAAAATAGTTTTTTGCATTTGCCGGAGCTGTTGACGGAACTGGGGAATCGCCAAATCACCTCCCTGCTTGTTGAAGGTGGAGTCGAAGTATTTACAAGTTTCCTGCGAGAAAGGTTGATTGATAGAATAATCCTGTTAATTGCGCCTTATATATTCGGAGAAGGTGTAAACGTTGTAGATATATTCAGTACAAACGGTTCGATTGTTAAACTTAAAGACATTACGCGGAAACAATTGGGGCAGGATTATATGGTAATGGGAACTCCTGATTATATATAGAGAGACATTATGTTTACCGGAATTATTAAAACAATGGGTAATGTGACATCTGTTCAGAATAGGAGAGAACGGCTTTATCTGAAGATTGAGGCGAAGGATTTCGTTCACGATCTTCGGGAAGGCAGCAGTGTAGCCGTAGACGGCGCTTGTTTAACGGTGACTCAGATTGCAGATAATACATTCGCGGTGGACGCGATTAGGGAAACGCTGTCCAAGACTACGATTCCCGGCTATACCGTGGGTAGGCTGGTCAATCTCGAGAAGCCGCTTCGCTTTTCGGACAGGATGGACGGTCACATAATTCAGGGCCATGTAGACGGCACGGCAGTGTTTGTTAAGAAATCCCAATCCGGGGGAAACGTTTGGCTTTCGTTTCGTTTGCCGAAAGATTTAGTTACGGGTGTGGTAAAAAAAGGATCAATCGCTATTGACGGGATCAGCCTTACGGTGGCGGACGTTCGAGGTGATATTGTTACCGCAGCACTCATTCCATTTACTTTGGAACATACCACACTAAGTATGCGAAAAGCAAGTGATTTGGTCAATATTGAAACGGATATCATAGGAAAATACGTTGCACGGTATTTAAATATCCGGAAAGATAACAAAAGCATAGCGCCGTTTATGTGAAAATATAGATGTGATTTTAATGAATATACTAATATCATGATTTATTCATAAATTCTATTTCAGGTGATACCAAACAAATATCAATTGGTATCAATGTCATTCCCGTGAAAACGGGAATCCATAGGTAACATAGATAATGGATTCCCACTTTCGTGGGAATGACAATAAGAGGTGGGAATGACAATAAGAGGTGGGAATGACAATAAGAGGTGGGAATGACGATATATGTAAAACATGAAATCCTGATTATTTCATCAAATGCAGTATTTTTAATCTCGCCAATCTGGATCAGGAGCTTATCTCTAAAAATTGAGTTTGCGAATTATTCAAAATATAAGTCTTAGAATACGTTTCTACCGCTAATTTGACGACTTTTCTAATTGTTTTTGAGAGAAAGGATGAATTGTTATGGAAGGACTTGAGAAAACGACACATGCATCATTGAATTCCATTGAGGAGACTATCGAAGATTACAGAAAAGGTAAAATTATCATTGTTGTTGATGATGAGGAAAGGGAAAATGAAGGTGATTTTGTATGTGCAGCGGAAAAAGTTACGCCCGAAATTATCAATTTTATGTCCAAGTATGGTCGCGGAATAATCTGTTTAGCGTTAACCAATGACCGCGCTGATGAACTTAAACTTAATTTTATGGTTGATCATAACACGGCTCTACATAACACGCCGTTTACTGTTTCCATTGATGCGAAGTCCAATACCACAACGGGTATTTCAACATTTGACCGGGCAAATACAATTCTGAAGGCAGTAGAACCCGGCTGTAAACCTGAAGACCTTGCGCGTCCCGGTCATATCTTCCCGTTAAGGTCGCGGGACGGAGGTGTTTTACGCAGGGCGGGTCATACCGAAGCTTCGGTGGATTTGGCTCGTCTTGCGGGAGTTTATACTGCCGGGGTGCTGTGCGAGATAATGGATGAAGACGGGAGAATGGCACGCATGCCTAAGCTTAAAGCAATTGCAAAAAAATATGATTTGAAGATAATTTCTATTGCAGACCTGATAAAATTTCGCATCAGAACGGAACGTCTCGTAGAGCAAGAGGCTGAAACTGATTTTCCGACTATATTTGGCGATTTCCGCCTGTATCTATATAAAAATATTAACGACGGCAGCCACCATCTCGCTATGGTTAAAGGTGAAATACATCCTGATGAAGGCATATTGGTCAGGGTACATTCGGAATGCCTAACCGGGGATTCGCTTGGTTCGCTCAAATGCGACTGCGGTAAGCAGCTTCACCGGGCATTGAGACAGATTGAAAAGGCAGGGCAGGGTGTGCTTCTGTATATGCGGCAGGAAGGCAGGGGAATAGGGTTGGCAAACAAAATTATGTGCTATGCGCTGCAGGATCAGGGCAAAGATACGGTCGAGGCGAATGAAGCGCTTGGATTCAAACCCGATCTGCGGGATTACGGCACCGGAGCACAAATTTTGCTTGATTTGGGTGTACGGAAAATGCGTCTTTTGACCAATAATCCCCGTAAAGTTGTAGGGCTGCAGGGGTACGGTTTGGAAATTATTGAGCGGGTGCAAATTGAAATTCCGCCTAATGAAATCAATAAAAAATATTTGCTTACGAAGCGCAATAAATTAGGGCATCTGATTCTCGATAAATTGCAGTAAATCAGGCAGTGAACAGTAACATTGAATATGGAGGTGACCGTGGTAAAGATTCATAAAGGCAAAATATCGGGCAAGGGAATAAAAGCAGGGATAATTGTAAGTCGTTTCAACGAAATCGTTACAAACAAATTGCTGACCGGCGCCCTGGATTGCCTGGAACAGCACCATACTGAAAGCAGTGATATTGAGGTGTTCTGGGTACCCGGCTCGTTTGAAATTCCGAAAATAGCAAAAATTGTTGCAGAAACAGGCTCTTTTGATGGTGTGTTATGTCTTGGTGCAGTTATTCGCGGCGATACTCCCCACTTTGACTATATTGCCGCCGAAGTTACTAAAGGCATTGCGCAGGTTAATCTGCAGGTTAAAATACCTGTAATATACGGCGTGTTAACTACGGATACGGTTGAACAGGCGCTGGACAGGGCAGGTGCAAAAATAGGTAATAAAGGATGGGATGCTGCAGAAACAATGCTGGAAGTCATTGATTTACAAAAGAACTTGAATGTACATAAGTAAAATTTTACTTTCTTTTAGTTCGGAAATCTTGTAAATTTGTTGTAAATTTAATATCTTTAATAATTAATTCTCTCAAAATTCAAAAATAGTGACCGCTTCTGGTGTTGCCACTCGCATAGTGATCCCGGGTACTCGGGACACTTTGCGGCGGGCTTTGCGGTATTGAGAGATATATAAAAAAGGAATAACAAGATGCTGAAACCACGACGAAGATTAACAAAAAAACAACTGAAAGAAGATAAACTTCTTACCACTATTTATCAAATACAGACCTATTTAGAAAACGAGTGGAAGCGCATTGCAATTATTGGGAGTTCTGCAATTGTAGTGCTGATATTAGGATTTTATTTTTATCAAAGTAATAAAACGCAGGAACAAGAAGCTGCAAGTGAGTTATATATTTTAGAGTTTAACTACATTGAAAGACAGTATTATGATGACCAATTGCGGCAGGAATTAGAAAATTTCCTTGATAAATATTCGAATTCTTCGAGCGGCGGTAATGCAACATTTTATCTCGCAAATACATGTTATAATCTGGGGGATTATCAGGGAGCCGAAGAATATTTCAGGAAATATCTCGACAAGTATGACGGGCCGGATTTTTTAAAAAGTTCTGCGTTAGCCGGTATTGCAGCAAGCTTTGAAATGCGTAATAATTACAAGGAAGCGTCTGAGTTCTATTTGCGCTCGGTAAAAGAGTACCCGGATGAATTTTTAGCGCCGGAGAATATGTTAGGCGCTGCACGCACACTTGCTTTAGCGGGACAGAAAGATGAAGCAAAGATTCAATGCATGAATATTATTGAAAAATTTCCCGTTACGAAACAAGCGCTCGATGCCGAAAAACTGCTGGCTCGGTTGTAATGATATAAATATGTACGTACAAACGGGAAACTTTCCTGTTCAGATTTAGCGTGAACGGTTCTCGGTTTTTCATCCCGCTTAGCGGGAGAAGTGATTTACAGTGGACGACATAAAAATCGGCACATCAGGTTTCAGCTTCAATGATTGGATCGGAGTATTCTATCCTGCCGGGTCCTCTAAGGCGAGTATGTTTTCCACGTATATTGAATACTTTGATACAGTTGAAATAAATTCTACATATTACCGCATTCCTCCTCCGAAAGTATTTGAATCTCTCGAAGATAAAACGTCCGATACGTTTGAATTCATCGTTAAGCTCAATAAAGAATCCACACACAAAAGGAAAGACTCGCCGCAGGCTATGAAGGCGCTTCATGAATCGGTTGTTCCCCTTACGGAGACGCAAAAATTGAAGGGATTTTTAGCTCAATTCCCGTATTCTTTTAAAAATACATACGACAACCGGAACTATCTGAAATCACTGAAGGAAGACTGCCGTGACGTCCCGCTGTTTGTTGAATTCAGGCATTTCGGATGGCTGCATAATGCGGTATATGAATTGTTAGATTCGCTGCACATTCATTACTGCTGTGTTGATGAACCGCCCTTGCGCGGGCTTATACCTGCGCAGTCAATAACAACCGGCGGCACGGGCTATGTCCGGTTTCACGGCAGGAACGCCGGCACGTGGTGGGACTCTTCAAAAGGCGACAGATACAATTATCTCTACTCCCGCGATGAACTTTCGGAATGGGTCGAGCGTATCCGGGAGATCAATCGAAAAGCTTCCAAAACGTACCTCTTTTTTAACAACTGCCATGCCGGTCAAGCAGTGAAAAATGCTAAAATGATGGCTGAAATCCTGAAAAAACAGTTTAACATTGACGCTGTTCTTAAGGATATACCTGTTTGATTGCATTTCATTTAAAATAAAAGTAGAATGGAGGATTCGATGAAAATTTTTATCCTCTGCTGCATTTTAATATTCGGATGCTGTGTAATTGTTTCGTGCTATTATATAACCGATCCGTTTACTGAACCGGTTATAATTGTCACATGGGATTATCCGGTAAGACCGGGAACTCCCGAATGGGCGGAATTAACGTGTGCAGAAAGGGTAGCCGCCTGTCAAATACCGGATGACATATTGAAAAAATTGACAACAGGGCAGCTTATACAATTATGGATGGATTACCCTCTTCAATGGGATATATTTGCATTTAATTTCTATCAGGACGGATTTGATTGCCAGTCAAGTTCTTTTAATGGACTTCAAGAATTATTACAAAGAAATGACGTGGGTAAAGAGGCTGTGATAGCTTATAAATCAATGGATCCTCTAAATATGAAAGAAAATTATGGTTATTCTATAAATCTTGCACTTTTAGAACTATTTATCTCACAAAAACCGGTTTTGGACAATCTTTCAATAAGTGAAAAAAAGGAGCTCACTGTAATTTCTCTTGAATATCTGGAAAAGAAGAGAATTTTCTCGGAGGGACTTTATCCTGGAATCTGGGGAGAAACGGGGATATTGCTTATAGGCAGGATTCTGGAAAATGTAGAATATCAGGCTTATATTGACCTGATTAACCAGAATCAGGATGTCAAAAATGCATTTGAAAAAGGACCGGTATGGAGTGTTTCTGAAAATATATTGGTAGAAATAGAACATTTAGCTTATGTTTATTTGCGGACTTAGAAACGTTTAAAATAATCGGTGGTTTGTCTGAAATTCAATGTACTTTAATTGAAGCTTGAGGGAATATAACAATGATTATTAAATGCTGGGGAGCACGGGGCTCGATACCCGTTTCAGGGAGTGAATATGTAAAATATGGAGGGGATACTACCTGCATGGAGATAAGAACCAAAAACGATGAGATAATCATAATTGATGCAGGTTCGGGTATTAGAAAATTAGGCAACAGGCTGCGTAATGAGAACCGGCATAAATTTAACTTTATATTCACGCATGCTCACTGGGACCATCTTTTGGGCTTTCCGTTTTTTAAGCCTATATATTTCAAGGAAACAAACATAAACATATTTGGCTGTAAATTTGCCCAAAAATCTATAAGAGAAATAATCTCGAAACCAATGACGCCTCCCTACTTTCCGGTAGATTATGAGGACATTAAAGCTGAAATTTCATATTCCGGGGCATGTGAAGACAGTTTTTCAATAGATTCTCTTGCGGTTACTCCCATACTATTAAGTCATCCGAATCAGGGCATAGGATATAAATTTGTTGAAGATGACAGGTGTTTTGTTTTTCTTACCGATAATGAATTGACTTATAAACATCCGGGCGGGCTCGATTATCAGGATTATCTGGATTTTTCCTCCGGTACCGACCTGCTTATACATGATTCCGAGTATACGGAAGAAGAATACAAAATAACCGGAACATGGGGACATTCCGTTTATAAAGATGCTTTGCAGTTAGCCTTAGATGCCGATGTAAAGAAATTCGGATTATTTCATCATAATCAGGACCGGACGGACACGGCTCTGGACGAAATTGTGCAAGATTGCCGTCGCATCATTAGAGACCGTCGTTCAAATTTGGAATGCTTTGCCGTTTATACAGGAATGGAGATTAATTTATAGTAGAGTAGAATTATTACGGGGACACAATACTAAATTGTTGCAGCAGGTATCGTTGAGTTTGGTACATTTATAATATTTTACCCTCACCCTAACCCTCTCCCATGAAGGGAGAGGGTATTTTTAGACAGGCGCATCAGCAATCAAAGTTGTAGGAACACGCCGCGGCGTGTTCTTACATGGAAATATACACTTGAATTTGTCAAGCAGTTTGTTTTGAGGTTGATGCGAATCGGTTTAATTACCGCACCCTACTGTTTCATCACCCGTGCACTTTTGATATAGATATTTTTGAGGGGGCGGTCTCTTTCGCTGCGGGGTGCGTTTGCGATTGCATCTACCACGTCCATACCCTCGATTACCTCGCCGAACACCGTGTAATTCCCGTCTAAATCCGGATAATCAGCGTGCACGATAAAAAACTGGCTGACTGCACTGTTAATATTATCTCCCTTTCTGGCTGTAGACACGATACCGCGAGTGTGGGATATAGCGTTGAATTCTGCATCGACCGTATACCCGGGTGAACCGGTTCCGTCATCATTGGGATTTGTATTTTTGCTGTTAATATCGCCGCTTTGAATCATGAAATCCGGAATGACCCTGTGAAACAAGGTCCAGTCGTAAAATCCGCTGTTTGCCAGCTTTTTGAAGTTCGCACAGTGGTTAGGCGCTTCATCGGTAAAAAATTTGAATTTTATTATACCCATCGATGTTTCGAGAACGGCAATTTCGCCTTCCTCGACCGGAACAGCCTCGGTATTCCGCATTTTCTCCTGCCATTCTTCAATCTGCGCATCGGTTAATGTTTCAGGCTGTTCGGCGCACCGCATGAGAAAAAATGAACACAGAGACACAATAAAAGTGAGCATTACAGAATGTCGGTTCATCGTATCTTTCTCCTTTATTGTGATAATCTACAATATCGGCATGTATTTTTCAATTTCATAGCGGGTAACCTGTGCTCTATGCTCATCCCAGATGATTCGTTTGCTCCGGATAAGATTTTCAAATATATGTGAACCGAGAGCCTCTTTCACAATTTCACTTTTTTCGGTAAGCTGTATCGCCTCCCAGAGGGATTCGGGCAGGGAGAGAACGCCCTGTTCCTCGCGTTCCTTTTCAGTCATTTCATATATATTGTTATCCGATGGGGGACCCAGCGGCATCTTTTTTTCAATTCCGTCTAATCCCGCCCGCAGCATAACGGAGAATGCAAGATAGGGATTACACGCGGGATCGGGTGAACGGAATTCGATGCGTGTGGATTTTTCCTTACCGGGCTGGTATTCAGGAATGCGTATTAGAGCCGACCTGTTTCGCTGCGCCCATGAAAGATATACCGGTGCTTCAAACCCGGGAACGAGTCTCTTGTATGAATTAACCCATTGATTAGTAATTGAAGTGAATGCCCGGCAGTGATGGAGTATCCCTGCGATATAATGTTTACCGGTATCGGAAAAATAATATTTGTCATTGGCATCGAAAAACATATTCCTGCCGTTTGCAAAGAGCGATTGATGCGTGTGCATTCCCGAGCCGTTTACGCCGTATATCGGTTTAGGCATAAATGTTGCATAATATCCCCGCTGGTAAGCAACGCGTTTTACCACGGTTTTATACGTCATAACCTGGTCTGACATAGTTAAAGCGTCTTTATACCGCAGGTCTATCTCATGCTGACCGGGGGCAACTTCGTGGTGGCTGTATTCTACCTCGATGCCGAGTTCTTCAAGGCTTTTTATAGTTTCTTTACGCAAATCCGTTCCGAGATCGAGCGGCAGTTGGTCAAAATAGCCACCCGAATCCAGCGGTGTCGGATCTTTTTCGTTCGGAAAATAAAAATACTCCAATTCAGGACCGATGTTGAAACAATCGAATCCCATCTGTTTTGACTTTTCGAGATTTCGTTTCAGGCAGTAACGGGGATCGCCTTCATAGGGAGTGCCGTCAGGATTATTAATATCACAAAACATTCTTGCTACGACCACATCGTCGGTTTTCCACGGCAAAATGGTAAACGTAGTCGGGTCGGGCAGCGCTACCATGTCACTTTCCTGAATACGCGTGAATCCTTCAATCGACGATCCATCAAAACCCTTTCCGTTAGCAAAGGTATTTTCTAATTCGTGGGTCGTGATTGAGAAACTTTTCAAAATGCCGAGAATATCGGTAAACCAGAGATTGATAAACCGGACATTTTTATCCTTAACGATTCTCATAACGTCTTCAGCCGTATAGCTCATTGTTTTTCCTTTCGTTAATTTTGTCTGAACCGCTAATCCCGCTCAGCGGGATGATTAAATGATCGGCATGATGCTACTAAATATATCAAACCTATCATTTCATTCCCGAGTACTCGGAGTGGTTCCGACAATTAAAGTACGATTATTATGGCGTGAGCCATCCCTTTCAAATAATGAACAGAAATTAAGTCACTCGATGTTTTTACCAAAAGCTAAAAGCTAAAAGCTAAAAGCTGACAGCTTTTCATTAATAGTACGTAAAATAGTGCTCTATCTCCCATGGGTGAATCTGCGAGATGTAGCTGTTCCATTCTGCCTGTTTGGCGGTGATGAAATGATTGTAAATATAATCGCCGATTGCGGCATGAATAATCTTATCCTTTTTTAATTGTATAAGAGCTTCGTTTAAATCCTTTGGAAGACGGCTCACTTTGAGCCTGCTGCGTCCACGCTGACTCATCAGGAACACATCTTTATTAACCGGCAAACCCGGGTTAATATGATGTTTAATGCCGTCTAATCCTGCCTGCAGAACTGCAGCGAGCGCCAGGTATGGATTGCATGTGGGATCGGGTAGCCGAAGCTCTACTCTTGTATTTTCTTCACGCTGGTCCGGTACACGCAGTAACGGTGATACGTTTTGTTCAGCCCACGACACGAAAATAGGCGCCTCCGAACCGGGTACAAGACGCTTGTATGAATTGATTAAGGGATTTGTTATTGCACAATATCCCATGGCATGTTCCAACTGCCCTCCGATGAAATGGAGCGCCGTATCGCTTAATTTGAATTTATTGCCGGGATCATAAAACATATTTTTGCCATCTTTGGTCAACACTTGGTGCAGATGCAGTCCCGAGCCGTACTGGTTGAATTGCGGTTTGGGCATAAACGTTGCATGGAGACCGAATTCACCCGCAATCTTTCGAACGACGAATTTGCAGCTTGATATGTAATCTGCGGCAGTTACCGCATCAACCCTGATAAAATCTATTTCATGCTGCCCCTGCGCTACCTCGTGATGCGACGATTCAACCTTAAAATTCATCGTTTCGAGTGCCTTCACAATATTTCGCCGTGTGGCTTCACCTACATCATCCGGGGTTAAATCGAAATATCCCGCAGAATCGTGTGTTGAAAGCGTTGCGGAACCGTCGGATTTTCTCCGAAATAGAAAAAATTCCACTTCACTGCCTGCCTGATAGTCAAGTTCGAGTTTTCGGCAAGCGTTGACAATCCGCTTGAGAGCTAACCGCGGGCAGCCTTCAAATTCTCTGCCGTCCGGATAATGTATGTCACAGATTATGCTGGCGATTTTGTTTTCTCCTTTGTCTTCCGACCAGGGGAATACACGAAAGGAATTGTAATCCGGGACTAATATCATGTCGAGTTCTTTTGTACGTGAAAATCCTTCTATAGATGAACCGTCAAACAATACCTGGCTGTCAAGCGCAATAGAGAACTGGGGAGAAGGTATTTCGACATTTTTTATCTGCCCTAATATGTCCGTGAACTGCATCCTCAGGAATTGGACTCTTTCCTGCTGGGCAATGCGGAGTACTTCTGATTTAGTCATAATGCGAAACCATGTTGATTGTTGAATTGTATAAAATAACAAATTTAAAATTAATGTCAAGGGAAAAATGAAGATAATGCGAAATATTTGTATCATAAATATAGATATTAGCTTATTATTTAATTTCTGACATACAAAAATAACAATTAATGCGAAATATTATTATCAGTAATACTTAAATGGAAATGTCAGTAAATGAACCGGCATACGGCACATTTATTAAATACAGATACGTATGGCATGTGTCTCTATAATATTTGTTGTTTTATTGCATATAGTATTTTAGAGGAATAAATATAGTTTTAACGCGTTATCCGTTAGCTCAACATGCAATAAAGTGGATTCACTTGACTTTAAATTATAAAATAACTATATTTTAGTTTAAATAATTTTTAGAACTAATTGTTTATTATAAAGTTACAAAGTTTATAATACGCATAAAAATATTTTGGAGGAAATATGAGTGACGAAGTCGGAATGACCTTGCAAAAGCTTACGGATCGTGTTGAAAAAATCCGGGGATATCTTTGACATCGATGAAAAAATAAAACAAATAAAATTATTAGAAAAAAAGAGTTCTGAGGATTCCTTCTGGTCAAATCAGGAAGAAGCGCAGAATACATTGAGGTCGCTCAGCCATTTGAAAGAGACTGTTGCCGGGTTCGAAAAGATTAATAATGAAATTTCAGATTTACAGGAATTACTTTCGTTCGCCGTCATAGATAACGATGTTCATTCGCTGCATGAAATAGAAAAGGAACTGCCGCAATTAGAAAAAAAGGTTACCGGCATTGAATTTGAAATCATGCTTGACGAAGAAGATGATGATAAAAACGCAATCATGACGATTCATCCCGGTGCAGGTGGCACGGAGTCCCAGGATTGGGCTGGGATGTTGTTGAGGATGTATCTTCGATGGTTGGAAACGCGAAAATTCACTGTTAATAT
>Ga0111191_1017_pt1 | contig 16110 bp, 7 predicted proteins | sample DeeMarSWOR324_28_FD_80363 | JGI IMG/M metagenome (GOLD analysis project Ga0111191, IMG submission 80363) | bacterium SM23_31 | reverse complement strand
TTTAGCAAAACTGTAAACGATGTTATGCTATAAAATCACCATTAAAGTGTAAACGATGTTATGCTATAAAAAGTGTTAGCGATGTCTTGCTAGTTATCAGTTAGCTGTTAGTTTCCAGTTTGTAGTTTCGCTATCTGTTATTGTGTTGTTATCGCCAACAGATAAACTTGCGGTGATATGGCACCCTCATCCCGTTAAGCAGGATTGTATAAATCTCCGTTTAAAATCATTAGTGAATTCTCAGCCTGCACTGTTCATTAATAATAACATAATAATAAAGAAGATCGACAGGCCGATGAAACCGATTATGCCATTTACTATGCGACTTCTCATGGCATTTCCTCCTTAAAAAATCGAGTTACAGCGCCTACCTTGCTCAATAATACTAAATCTTTATCGCTGCACGCTTAAATTATTGGCGCGGACTCCGTCAAAAATGAAGCATAATATTGCACTTTGGTATTTATTTTTCGACAGGATAACGGCATAAATCATCCTGAGTACCCGGGACAGGATTAACAAGATAAAATATCCCGTTTTTCTTGTAATCCCTGTCTAATAAAAAAAGCGCAATTTTTATGCCAGATACTCACCATTTATGTATTTTTTTTAAAATTATATAGAACTCTCATAGTGAACTACATATAAAGTGCATTTATCTCTTTATAATTAGAAACAAATTTTAATAACATTTATTCCCTTTAAATTACAGGGATATGCAAAAACCGTCATTTTGCGTTAAAAAAAACTAAAAAAATACATAAATGAGGCAATCCGGCATGGTAAAAGATTTCAAATCTTTCAAGGCGATAAGGTAGTTATTATTGAGTTTTTATATTGTCGAAGGATTGTTATTGAATAACTCAACAAGGGGCTAAAACGCACTTCTTACAAATTCGCTTTTTAGTTTTACTGCAGTTTTAATAATTGCCTGCTGAGCCGCTGCAGTGGAGGTAAGCTTTTCGGTTTCATCACGGGCGTTTCGCTGCCAGTGCTCAATGTCGTCATTTAACAGCCGGACAGCATGGGAGGTCATATTAGCACAAATCTTTTTGTATGTTTCATCTTTCAGTTCCGAAAGTGCAGGGATCAACACTTTTCGTGGGACACGGCGAAAAAGCACCTGAAGCAGTATGTCATTTATTGCAGAAATCGACGTGCCGAACCGGTTCGATTTAATATACTTCAACGCTGTATATCTGAGGGCTGTATCCATTGCCCGCATAATCGCTTCAAGCTGTGACTGCAGCCTTTTATGCACTTTGATCTTACCCTCTTCAGCCATATCGATTATTGCCCACGCAAGGTCACGGTGCGCCTGGAGCACCTCGTTGTTTGTTCCTTCCCAGAATGAAAATCCTTCATTAACTTCAACACGCCTGTTACGGGACATGTTATTGAGAAACCGTTCCCGGAGTTCCTCACTCATACCCGTAAGTGCAAATACGAGCGACTTCAGCGGGAAACGCCTGCGTGATAATTCTTCAAGCACGGCGCGGATAGTCCGGTCGTCCGAGAGCCTTAGTTCCTCAAGATTTAGATAAACGGGTCTTCCTTTTGTTGGAATATTGCTGCCTAAACCGACTTTTCCTATACCGGATGTGGTAATAGTATCGACCAGCCGTTCTTGATACCGCTTATTTAATGCACGCACATAATTTAAGAGTTTTTCGGGCTTAGAAAAAAAATCAGAAGTAATTTCTTTTTTAAGGAAATGCCGGTATAGCGACGACAGCAGTTCATTTGTAATGCATTGAATCATGAAAAATTTTATAAGCCCGGGCGCATCAAGACAGTACTTAATCCAGAGACAGTGTCTGTTCTCAGTTGCAGGGAAGGTACTCATATCAACATATTTGCAGCTGATTTTTGCCTCTGCTTTTGTCTTTTGAATAAGCTGCGAAAGGTTGGTTGAAACCGGTTCGTAAAGCTGCTGAAAAAATTCTTTGTACTCGAGTTGAGCCTTCGAAGCTAACTTCTTTACGGGGGGAAGCGGAGCTAAAGTAATGTTTGTTCCCGGAAAACCGACGGGAAATATCATAATAACGGCAACACGCTTTCCAAAAGACCGCAAACGGTTTACCGGGGCAAGTTTAAAAGAAACGGGAATCAATTCCGCTTCCTGTTTAAGCAGGGCGGTTAACCGGTTTTGGATCGATCCCGAAGCAAAAAGATGGGTAAACAAAAAGCCATCGGGATTTATTAAAAAATACTCCTTACCCGGGAGAATATTTTCAATGCTGTGTATATCTCGCAAAGCCGCAAAGACCGCAAAGATTATTATTAAAGGATTTTTATTCTCAAAGTAGGGACAAGGATACCAGTGACTACTTCATAATGTGCCATGCCCTTACCTAAAGATAAAATTTATCCAAAATTATGTGTAAATAACTTGATTCTTGGTATTTTTTATAATTTTAACTTATTAAATGCGAAAATTTCAGAATACATAAAAAAACAGGGTAAACATAAATAAAAAAATGTAATATACTTGATGGAAAAAATCAATGCCAATTATTATAATCCCAACATTTTCGCTAAACTCCGTCAATACCTTAAAAAATGCCGCTTTAGCGGCGCTCACAACTTTAGTCTGCGATTGATTTTTGAAAATTACGCAAAACCCGGCGTGAAAATCAAATAAGTGCCAAAAAATACCGATTATTATGGGGATTTTTTAAAAATATTATTGTTTATTTTAAAATAAATTAAATATATTACGCAGCAAAAGTACGTGTTAATTTTATTGAAAAAGGTAAAGATGAAATACACAGAGGGAGTGACGGTTGATATTGAAAAGGGTACAGGAACGATCAGCTTTTATCATCCGAAAAGTAATTCGCTGCCTGGTGCGCTTATACGAAATATTACAGAAGAAATTACCGGAATCGGCGGGAACGATGATGCGCGTGTTGTGGTTTTGCGAAGCGGGGGAGACGGGGCATTTTGTGCGGGAGCATCATTCGATGAGTTAGCTTCAATCGACAATTTCGAACGCGGTAAGGATTTTTTTATGGAGTTCGGACGCCTGATTCTTGCCATGAGAAAGTGCCCTAAATTTATTATTACACGCGTCCAGGGGAAATCCGTCGGGGGCGGGATCGGGATCATAGCCGCTTCCGACTATGCCTTCGCTCTCAATACCGCTTATATAAAATTGAGCGAACTGTCATTAAGTATCGGTCCGTTTGTTATTGGTCCCGCCGTCAAGAGAAAAATCGGTTTCAGCGCATTCAACGAATTGGCAATAGGTACGGAATGGCGTGATGCGCAGTGGGCTCAGCAGCGCGGGCTGTACGCCGAAGTTTATGACAGTATTGAAGAATTGGACAAAATGCTGTCTGCCTTTGCGGAAAAACTATCAAAATACAGCCCGGAAGCAATGGCGGAGTTAAAAACGTTTTTGTGGGAAGGTACAGAATACTGGAGTGAACTTTTACCGCCGCTGGCAGCGATTAGCGGGAGACTCGTTCTCTCGGATCATACACAAAGTGCAATCGCCGATTTTAAACGGAAATGAGATGTAAGTGCATATAATCGATCGCAATTATGATTTCTAAATAGATTGAAAGAAATTATTTAATATCCTGAATAGTTGATACGGAGTACTAACGGTTTTATTAGACACAACGGTGGTTGTTAATAGATCAGGATAAAATATTTTTGCCGGTTTTTCTTACTTAGATTAAAATTGAAGCATAAAGAATTTTCCCCTGGTTTAAAAAATCCATACTAACTAAATGAAGGAGGATACTATGGAGGTATTAACAACAATCGTAGCCCGAATCCTTTTCGGTGCACCATTCATTATCTTCGGTTTATTTCATTTCGTAAAGGGCGGTGACATGTCGGGATTGATACCCGGTTGGATGCCCGGGGCGCTTTTCTGGGTGTATTTAACCGGCTTAGCACACATCTTAGCCGGCATTGCAATTATCACTAAAAAAGCAGGGAAACCGGCGAGCTTATTGTTAGCTTTAATGTTATTGATATTTGTTCTGATGATCCATATTCCCGGGATGTTCAATCCTGAGACGATGGAAATGGAAACGATTAATACTCTGAAAAATTTTATAATAATCGGCGGCGCACTTGGATATGCCTACATATTTACCAGGGAAGAAGCTTTAGCAAAGTAATTTTCTCCTGATTTTTATTGATAAGTTTTTGAAATTTTAATTTTTATATTCTTTTTGTGTTGTAACTGCAATTAGCGGATGCTTTTCTTGTAATTAAAGGGCAATATTAAAATTCGGGGACACAATTTAGCAGTACAATTAAGTAAAGTGTCCCCGAAACCATATATATGAGGGATATTTTGAAAAAGATGAACATGGGCGAACACAGGGATTCGCCCCTACGAATTTATATTAAATTTCTTAGAACATGTGATATGACAACAACGCTGTAGTTGCAGGGGCAGGCCAGCGTGTCTACCCTGATAAAAAATTCACCAAATAATCCGTGTTACTTGATGAACAGCATCTTCTTCACCGCAGTAAATTTGCCTGCCTGCATACGGTATATGTACAGACCCGAGCTTACCGTCTGCCCAAATTCATTTGTACCATCCCAAACTGCCGAGTATCTTCCCGGATCTTTTTGTGTATATACGAGCGTTCTGACTACTTCACCCATTACGTTGTAAATTCGAAGCGTTACAAAAGACGATGTTGGTATCTCATATCGAATAGTTGTTTCCGGGTTGAAAGGATTCGGATAATTATCATACAGTCTAAACTCTTTAGGTAATCCCAGATTTTGCTCGATTTTGGTTGCCGTAGAGGTCAACATGAATGGAGAGGTTGCATTTCCCACGACAATGTCGGGCTGGAACACGTACGTCTCGTTAATATTCGCTATTTGACTCGAACTGTTATCCCACGTTTTAAAGGTTAATGTTTCTCCTGATATATTGGAATAAATAGTCAATGTTATTACATAAGTTCCGTTTCCCGGGAAATATGCGGTCTGCCCCACACCGCGGCACTCATCATCAACAAAAACGCCAGCCCAATCCTCCTTATCAGTTGATATTTCACCATTGACGCTCAATTGAGCAGTCATAGTCATAGTATTGGTAAAATCCGCAGGATTAACCGACCAGGATGGATGGAAAATGCTAAAAGCTTCTTTAGTATTAACATTTTTTGCCAATGCAATACTGCCTCCTCCTGCAACCGCAGGATATGTCAAAATACCGGAAGATGCCATTTTTATTTTGTAACCATCATACGGAAGCATAATATCCAGGTCACCCCACCATCCGGTACTGCTGTAATACGTCGAAAAACCGGTCTGATTTTTAATGAGGTCACCCTCTGACGGCGTTAGACTTTGCAGAGCATCGACCATAGGCATTTCCGTCTGCGGCAGATATCCTATCCATGTCCAGCCTTCATTAAGTTTTATAGGAGTTATATCACATTCCACACCGGTAAATCTTAACGAATCCTGTGACGTCAGCTTAATCATATACATTTCTTTGCAAGATATATTGCTCAAGTCCCCCCACCAGCCGTAACCGGCATAATACCTCGAAAAATCTGTCTGGTTTTTAATAAGGTCGCCATCTGCCGGAGTTAAACCGGCAAGCACGTTGTCTAAGGTCATGTCATCATTGGATGCATTCACTGAAAACCACGTCCAGCCTGAACTTAAAGGTATTTTTATTTCTTGCAGCCGGACAGGTAAAATTACCGGTGAGAATGCGGTTCCATAATCGGCATCCGGTATAAATGTGATAGTTGTATCGACATCGAAAATCCGGCAGGTGCTGTTGTCCCATGCTTTAAACCTCACAGTTTCTCCCGAGGAGTTGGAATAAACAGTTAAATTGATTACATAGTCACCAGTGCCTGGAAATAACGCCGGATGACCAACACCGCGGCACTCTTCATCTACAAACGCCCCGACAATATCATCCGCATCGGTTGATGCAGTATCAAAAATTACAAGCCGGGCAGTCATGGTCATGGTGCTTGCGAAATCCGGAGGATTTACGTTCCAATCCGGTGCCACACTTGGCACCGGGACAGTAGTAAAACTCCATACGTTTGACCATTCGCTTGACCCGGCGGAATTTGAAGCTCTCACTCTCCAATAGTATATGGTTCCTTCCGATAGACCGGTTATCTGCTTGCTCGTTACGTTACCTACATTCTGATTAAAAACATAGCTACTGAAATTGCTGTATTGAGAGACCTGTAAAGTATATGAAGTTGCACCACTTGAACTGTTCCAGCTTAATGTCGGTGAGGTTGACACACCTACTGCTTCGTTTGACGGTAATGATAATGCCGGAGCTTCCGGGGAAGTAATATTTGATTCTATAACAATTTCATCCACCCAAACTTCTCCATATTCCCCCCACCTGTTCTCCATCCAATGTCTTCCTAAAGAGAAATAAAGTGATGTCGGCTGGGTGCTTTGAATCGTATCTCTTGCAATCTGTTCACCGTCCACATAAAAGGTATATGTACTGCCTGCTTTGATTATTTTTGCCTCATGGAGAGAATAAAAATCCGAAGAATTTGTCCATTTCTTTCCTGGATTCTCAGTCATTGGCACACTGAGACCCCAACCATCATAGTTATGGAATTTTACAATCTCAAAAAAGTACCCTTCCGTAGAATGAAATTTACACAGGAACCCCGTTACCGAGCCTGTATTAATGTCGCCAAGCCAGAAACCAATGTTCTTGTTCCCTGCAATATAGACCGGCTTCATTTTAACTGTTATTACGACATTATCTTGCATAAAATCATACGCAGTTCGAATTTGCGAATGCGGAGGAGAGCCGCTTCTATAGTTCAGTTTTAAATACCCATCGGATTCCGTTACTGTCCCTGAACCTGATACTTGAATCCATTTGTTAGTATCAATACTCGCATCCTCAAAATCATCAAAAAATGCGATGCCAAAAGGGTATTGATCTCCTAATACACGGACACAGCGAAAGCCAGTTAAATAGATCCTTGATTTTGGTGAGGTAGAAGCCCTTTCTACGCTTCGAATGTTCCTATATGGTTCATCCCAACCTCCACCACGTACAACACGTACTGCACCAGTTAAGGGACCTGTCGGGTTTGATACAATGCCGATATCATAACACTCTTGATAATAAGTGTTACTGTACCAATCTGAGCACCATTCCCAGACATTGCCTGACATGTCATACGCACCGTATGGAGAAGAATTGTCATTTGTTTGAAAACTCCCGTGCGTGCTTCCGTTGTAATATCCTACCGGAGTTGTCTGAGGCCAGCGGTCTGTCTCATACGGATCACCGCTACCGTTGTAATTCGTATAGCTGCCGTCTAAATTATCTCCCCAGGGATATCTTCTCTGATGTCCAAGTTCAGGATTATTCAAATTGTGTTCATATGTTCCCCTGGCAGCCTTCTCCCATTCTGCTTCTGTAGGAAGCCTGTATGTTTGCCCTGTCTTAGCTGAGAGCCACGTGCAGTAGGCTCGAGCTCCATACCAGCTTACCATTACTACCGGATGGTCAGCTTTGGAAGATTTAGGCACGTATGCTCCACCAATGTATTCTATTAAACAATATGAAGAATTTATATCAAGCCATGTGACTCCGCCCTCTGTTTTATTCCCTTCCTCATTTAAGAATTGGCAGAATTGCGCGTTTGTCACGGCGTATTTTCCAATGTAAAATGAATCTAAATAGACAGTATGAACCGGCAATTCATCCGCATCCCATGGCTCTCCTTCATTGAAGTTATCTCCCATCTGAAATTCGCCGGCAGGGACTAACATGTATTCACCGTAATCATCGTTAATACAAACATAATCAAACCTTTGCCCAAAAATTCCCCAATCACTTCCGTCCTGTCCGGCCGACTGCCAGATAACAACAAAAGAGCCGTCAGAATTCATTGCTACTGACGGATATAATTGGTCTCCTCTTGAATAAGTATTTACACTAAACTCTGATCCCATCTTATTTCCGTTTGAATCAAACATCTGACCGAATATTCCATAACCACTTCCATCCTGTCCATCAGATTCCCATACAACAACAAACGAACCGTCTGAATGCATTACTATTAAGTGATCACTTACGTCTACAAAAGATTGGGAATCATTTGTATAAGTATTCACCTGAAATTCAGAACCTGTTTTATTTCCGTTAGAATCAAACAACTGTCCAAATACTCCATCAAGGCTTCCATCCTGTCCATCAGATTGCCATACAACAACAAACGAACCGTCTGAATTCATTGTAATTGAGGGATAAAGTTGGTAACCATTTGTATAAGTATTCACCTGAAATTCAGAACCGGCTTTATTCCCGTTAGCATCAAACCTCTGTCCAAATACTCCATCAAGGCTTCCATCCTGGTTCAAAGATTGCCATATAACAACAAACGAGCCGTCTGAATTCATCGCTATTGAGGGATGTTCTTGCTCATTACCTGTATAAGTATTCACTTGAAATTCAGAACCGGTTTTATTCCCGTTAGCATCAAACCTCTGTCCAAATACCCCCCAACCGCTTCCATCCTGTCCATAAGATTGCCATACAACAACAAACGAACCGTCTGAATTCGTTGCTATTGAGGGACCAGCTTGGATATTATTTGTATAAGTATTCACCTGAAATTCAGAACCGGTTTTATTCCCGTTAGCATCAAACATCTGTCCATATAACGCCCTAGCGCTTCCATCCTGTCCATAAGATCCCCATACAACAACAAACGAGCCGTCTGAATTCGTTGCTATTGAGGGATTAATTTGGTGATTATTTGTATAAGTATTCACCTGAAATTCAGAACCGGTTTTATTCCCGTTAGAATCAAACATCTGTCCAAATACTCCACTAAGGCTTCCATCCTGGTTTAAAGATGTCCATACAACAACAAACGAACCGTCTGAATGCATTGCTATTGAGGGTAAATATTGGAGATCATTTGTATATGTATTCACCTGAAACTCAGGACCCACTTTTACGGGCGTTTCTGTCTGCCCATAAATCGTGGATGAGCCTAATAAAATCACCCACACAACCATCATGAGTTTTTTCATGACATCCTCCCGTTATGTAGTTAATAACAAAGTAAAGAGGCTGCAGTTTTTATGAACTTGTGCGGGATATAATGATAAAATATTCCTTTTTTTTAATGAACGCAATTTTGCGAGACTACCTGATTAAAAGCATCTTTTTTACCTTGACAAAATCTTCTGCAATAATTTTATATAGATACAATCCGCTTGGTGCAGGTTTACCTGATGCATTTTTCCCATCCCATTTCATAAAGTATATTCCGCCTGTTTTTTCTTCTTTTAATAAAACTTGTACTTCCTGACCAAGTATATTATATATTATCAATTTGACAAAAGATTTCTCCGGCAGTTCAAAATAGATTGTTGTTTCAGTATTAAACGGATTAGGATAATTCTGGTGTAATACAATTTCACCAGGAACATTTATCAGTTCCTCATCACCGCTTGTTACAGCCCATAAAGAAAAATGATTGGTCGTTACCGATATGATATTGTTCTCCTTGTCGATAACAGCCGGAACGGAGCGCCATATATGACACGTTGGATCGGTAATATCGAAAAAGCTCACTGCAAGTTTGTCTTCATCAATACCTCTAACGTTGAGCAAAGAATCTGAATAACCAAAGCTCATCTCAACAGAGAAGTTATCGACATCCGATGAAATGTCACAATAATATAATCCGTTACTAAAAACCGGAATTTGCGGGAAATTGTATGTAATATACGAGTATTGACACACAAATAATGTTTTATTTGCCACATCTCCGCCGGTAAAGTTAAATATCAAAAAAGAATTATCAGTGAAATTTACAGTAACATTTAAGGAATCTTCCGGTAATGTTATTATAACCGGTTCTTCAGGTTGAGTGATTATTTCCTGGACAGTAATATTCCAGGTAATATCCATGCTCAATTCTCCATCCGAAACAGACATTTTTATCGAATATGTGCCTTCCGAACCAAAAGGAAATTTTATTAGTGCTGTCGATATATTATTGGTTGTCGTGTCAGCCGTAATAACGGTATCGTCAAGAAACCATGTATAATACAGTGTTTCACTGTCCATATCATTAGTCGTAACAGAAAACTCAACAGAATAACCCTCAGTAATTACAGTATCCAATGCAGGAGAATAAGTAATAATAACCGGCGCTATGAGAGTATTATCGCACAGGAATGAATTGTACAAATTAACGGCAGCATCGAGATTATTATAAACGTCTACAAACCTGTCATGGGGATCGACGCCAAATCTCAATGGATCGTTAATGGGCCAGCGGTCCCCCACCTCCATTTGCCTTTCTTCTGCTGATCCCGGAGAAAGCGGGCCAGGGTTATCATCTGAGCCGAACATACAGAAAGTTATATGCGCGGTATCACCCGGAGACATTTGAAAAGGACCGCTACCAATCATGAAATTTGCATAGGGCCTCTGACCATAGTCTACGCAATCGAGATTATTTATCCTGAGCACGCCGTCCTCCGTGTAATCATGCCAGTGAATCAGGGAATCAATATTGTCAATTTTATAATTTGGTTCCTCGCCTGCTTCGGGGTAGGGATGAAACAACATACGCTGTTCATTTCCTTTTTTATCTTCTATAATCCACGGCTGACCCGACATCATTGAATACAGCCTTAACTCCCAGTTTTGCCCGGGGGCAAATTTGTCTATCTCGCGCTTTTCGAACCAGTGAAACGAGGTAATACCAATGTCAAACGGTGTTTGCGGGAAGTAAATACTATAAACAGACACAGGTCCGCTGTAAGCAGTACCCCACTGCCTTGTATGATAGCCATATTTATGATAAAAGAATATCGCTTCCGGATTATTCCTCGCCTCCAACCATGCATAAGTATCCTGTGCATACGGTCTTGCGTAATATCTGTGGCTTTCTCTACGATAGTCAGGAAATTGAGTCCAAAAGTAAATTCCAAAATACATGCTATCTATAGTGCCGGTATATATATGCCGTAAAGGATCACCCATAGACTCGTCTCCGTTCGGGGCGCGTACCCAATCTTCTTCCATGAAAATTAAATCAACATCCCAATAAATAATATCTTCATAAAGTGGAGAGGCATAGCAATACACTGAGGTTTCCATGTCAAGACCGACGGGGTAGCTGGTACTGATATTATCGCCGGGTCTTATGCCGGCATACTTATCATATTCGGAGAAATATGCATCCTTCGCCGAGGCAAATCTTCCATAAACCGGTTTCCCGTAATCAGGAGACGCCGGATTCGTTTCACGAGCCCATCTTCCGGGCCAGTGGCGTTCTCCAGGTTTATCCGTCCATGCACCGCTGCCGGCAAAAGTCTCTTGTTCGCCGTAATATCCACGGGGCCAGGAATCCATTCGGGTACTGTTTGCAATAAGAGGTATCCCTCCAGAGCGGGCACCATCCGGACCGCCCATAGCCCTCTCAAGATTACTATCCCTTGACTCCCAGTCAGGGTATGATAGACTCATAGGCCAACCCCAGGATATAGTCTGAACAACCAATTCAAGCACATTATAGTTCATGCTTCTATCTACGATTCCGTATTCATACGTAGGTATATTCATACCCCAGGGACCCGGCGGCATACCAACCATAGGAAACATACGGAGAATTTCACCCCAGTATCCATGAACCATATAGGGGAAGTAGTTACTTTGCCAGTATCCGTATGTTCTGCAATTACCTAATAATTTTCCTGCATCCATAAAAAGAATGCCGCGGTCTGTTCCATTTACGGGTTTATACAACACCTCTTCACCGGGGAATACATCATCAAACAATCTTTCCCTTTTTTCATCCTGTGCATAAGATACTGAAACACTGAAAAACATAAGTAAACACAGAAATCCCGTAACTGAAAGTATTTTAAATTTCATTTGATAATCCCCCATATTACCATATTCCAGCAGCTTAATTTAAAACTTATTTTGCGACACGAACAGAAAATTGCGCGGGAAGTAGAAAGCTATATTATATTTATCATATTATAAAAATAAATCGCAAATATTGTGCCAGACGTTATTTTTTCTTCTTTTTATATACTTTACTGCTTGATTCGTTAGTTGTTATCACATTTATTGCGGCTAACAGTAAAAAAGTGTGAAAAATTTTGCACTGTATTATTATGGTTTTTTGTTCCCAGCCAGAGACTGGGAGAGCGGACAATTAAACACTTGGCTCATAGTCAAGTATTTACTATTTTTTAAACCTGTACCTTCTCATCGAGAGCGAATTACTCACCACCGATATCGAACTCATTGCCATGGCTGCGGCGGCTATAACCGGATGTAACAGAAATCCGATGAACGGATAAAGAATTCCGGCAGCAATGGGAATCCCGGCTGAATTATAGAAAAATGCAAAGAACAGGTTTTGTTTTATCTTTTTGATAGTGTACGAACTCAGTTCGACTGCCCTGACAACATCCATGACATTGTCTTTTATGAGCACAATATCGCCGGTTTCCATTGCAACGTCCGTGCCGGAACCCAGCGCTATACCGACGTCCGCCCGGGCAAGTGCCGGGGCATCGTTTATTCCGTCGCCCACCATCGCAACGATATAACCTTCTTCCTGCAGTTTTTTCACTTCTTTTGCCTTGTCTTCAGGCATAACATCCGCAAGAACCGTATCGATTCCTGCCTGTTCCGCAATTGCTTTACCCGTTCGTTCATTATCCCCGGTTATCATGACAACTTTCTTTCCCATATCATGAAGCGATTTGACAGCGGTAATAGAATCCTTTTTAAGGGTATCCGCCACTGCAATAATGCCCGCAGGTTCGTTGTTAATACTTAGTATCATGGTGGTTTTACCCTGTGTCTCCAGTTCTGTCAGTTTATCTTCAATCTCATCAACATCGATTTTATATTCCGCCATCAACTTCCTGTTGCCGAGGAGCAGTTGCTTGCCATTAAATTCAGCCTTAATGCCCATACCTGAAATTGCGGCAAACTCTTGTACTGCAAGGTCGGGCTTTAAACCCGCATCTCCGGCTTTTTTAACAATCGCCTCCCCAATCGGATGTTCGGAACCTTTTTCGGCTGATGCGGCATATTCGAGAATTTCATCTTTCGACATACCATTCAACGTTACAACATCGGTCACTTCGGGTTCGCCTTTGGTCAGCGTTCCCGTTTTATCGAAAATCACGGCTGTAACCTTGTGTGCCGTTTCCAGCGCTCCGCCGTTCTTAATAAGAATGCCGTTTTCTGCTCCTTTACCCGTTCCTACCACAATGGCAGTGGGTGTTGCGAGTCCCAGTGCACACGGACAGGCAATAATCAGAACCGCAACGAAATTCACCAGAGCAAAAATAAAAGCGGGCTGGGGTCCGAAAAAGTACCAGATGAGAAATGTTACAACTGCAATTGCAATTACCGCCGGCACAAATATGCTTGCTACTTTGTCAGCCAACCGCTGTATGGGTGCTTTGCTTCCCTGCGCCTGCTCGACAAGTTTTATTATCTGTGCTAACGCCGTATCGCTGCCGACTTTTGTCGCTTTAATCCTTAGCAAACCTTGTTTGTTGATGGTTGCGCCGATTATTTCGTCGCCTGCCGTTTTATCAACCGGAATCGATTCCCCCGTTATCATCGACTCGTCCACACTGGATGAGCCGCTGGTTACTATCCCGTCTACGGGAATTTTCTGACCCGGCTTAACCAGAACAATGTCGCCAACCCGGACATCTTCAACCGGGATTTCCATTTCACTGCCGTCCCGTTCAATCAGGGCGGTCTTTGAACGGAGGCCAATGAGTTTTTTAATTGCCTCCGATGTGCGCCCCTTTGCCTTAGCTTCTAAAAACCTCCCGAGAATTATCAGTGTTATTATTACTGCCGCCGTATCAAAATATACTTCACGTGAGCCTTCCGGTATTACGCCGGGTAAAAACGTCACCACTACACTGTAAAAGTATGCGGCACTGGTACCCACGGCTATCAGGGTGTTCATGTCGGAGGTTTTATGCTTCAGTGCATTCCAGAATCCCCTGTAAAACTGCAGACCGACGTAAAACTGAACCGGCGTTACAAGCAGAAACAGGATGTACAAAACAATAATGTGACTGATGCCGGAAATTACAGGGAAGTATGTATGAAAGCTGAATAAAAGCGCAAGAGCCGATAAAACAGCGCCAAAGATAAATTTGTTTCTCAGCGTTGTTATCTCCCGTCTACGCTCCGCTTCCTCGCTGTCTTCGGGCGATCCATGCTCCACCGCCTTATACCCCGCACCGTCAATCGCCTTTTTTATCCCGGATTTTGAAATCACCGCCGGATCATAATCAACCACCGCAGTCGAATTGCCGAATGAGGCTGTAACCCGTTTAACGCCCTTCAAATCCTTCACGGTTCGCGTTACAATTCCCTCGCAGTGCGCCGACTGCATTCCTACGACTTTAAATATCACATGTCCGGTATCCGGTGTTTCAGATGTGACCGGCGTATAGCCGGCATCCTTGACGGCTTTTTCAAGCTCCGCAAGTGAAGGAACCGTTTTGTCGAACTGCACCGTCGCCTTGTTCGTCGCAAGATTTACAACAGCATCCCGGACGCCTTTAACATTTTTAAGCGATTTCTCGACTCTCGCCACACATGACGCACAGTGCATGCCTTTTATAATGATTTCTTTTGATTTCATACAGTAACTTTCTCGATCTTAATGAATTTTACGATACTTTATCCTCGAATAATACTCTAGCAAATTTTAAATTTATACTATTTATCAAAAAATACCAAAGATAACGCTCCGAGTACTCGGGGCGGTTACCGTTTATATTTTCGAGTTATATCCACATGGCAGCCGCAAATCCGCTCAACCATGTAGTCTATATATAGCAGCAAGATTTCACTCATTTTTTGCTAAAGTGATACGACCTAACAGAACTCGAACATCATAACAAGATAAAGAAGCGTACTTAGATCAATAGAGCAGAAGTCTGGAGATAAATGCGCAATGTAAAAGGCGTAGAATAATCGGAAAACAGCCCAAGTTTTAGATATGAATCAATTGCATAAATAGTGATTTCATTAATCAGGTAAATATTAAAAATGTTCTCTGTTTTCGGAATGGTAATTTTTTGAGATTTTTCATTAAAATACGTGTCATCGAACAATAAACAAACCGGTTTACAGCGTTCTTCACCAGAGCCGTATTTAATAACAATCGACCGGTTGTCAACCGGAATCATTGAATTGTTATCCCGGCAGCATGTGTTTTCCTGATCTTCCGTCATACAGAATTGGTGACCGTCCCTATATGTGTATGAATTCCCCTGTAAGCACGTGCTAACACTCTTATATCCACCACATGGACAGCTTTCAAAGGCAAACAGCGTACCTGAAAGATTCAGGATCAAAAGTCCGGTTATTATATATCGCAATACTTTCATTACTTTAGATTATTGCTCGGATTTAATAAACCAGTTACAAAACTCGGGAAACTCAATCCCTCTTACATTTCATTAAATACCTATACAATCTTTCAAATGAAAAAGTTCCGGAATTGGTATACGTAATAATTGCATTACTTTACAAACACCAATACTGCAGCCAGTGTTTCAATGCCTGTCCAGAAGTGTCCGAGGCGCAGGTTTTCGTTCGGCTGGTGCTGGTTGTTATCATGGTTCACAATAGGCACGCTGATAGTGGGAAGACCAAGATGTTTAGTAAAAATATACAGCGGGACGGAGCCGCCGCTCGTGGTAATCAATACAGGTCCCTCCTTATGATAACCGGTCAAGGCTTCGATTGTTTTTTTGGAGATAGGTAAATCCATGGATGTGCGGGATGCAGGATACCCTCCGCCGCCGCTTAAGCGGGCAATATCGGCATATTTCATCCGTGTTTCCCGGTCAGGTTCCTGAGATACGACATGATACCCCTGTTTTTCGATGTGCCTGCGTACTTTCTGCACCATATCGGCAGGTTCGTTTCCTTTGACAAGGCGGATATCGATGGATGCGGTCGCCTCGGTGGGGATAATAGTGCGTGCCTGACTGCCCACCCACCCGCTTTGTAAACCGCGGATATTGAGCGACGGACGGTTGATGAGTTCCATCAGGGTTTTTCCGCCG
>Ga0111191_1016_pt1 | contig 17063 bp, 14 predicted proteins | sample DeeMarSWOR324_28_FD_80363 | JGI IMG/M metagenome (GOLD analysis project Ga0111191, IMG submission 80363) | bacterium SM23_31 | reverse complement strand
ACCGGTATGGGCGCCGTTATGGGGTCGAAAAATATAAAAGCGGTGGCTGTAAGGGGTTCACTTCCCGTGGAAGTAGCAGATACTCTTGGTTTTCTGGATGTGGTAAAAGAAATTGAAAAAAGCATATTGACACATAATGAATACCTGAAGCGCTACCAGATGGGTACCACCATGCTGATAAAGGACCTTAACGGTATCGGTATCCTGCCGACTAACCATTTTCAGGAGGGGATTTGTCGATACGTGGACGAAATTTCAGGGCAAAAGCTGGCAAGTACATTTAAAGTAAAAAACAAAGCATGCTTCAACTGTAATCTTCATTGTTCCCGCTATTATGTAGTCGATGATTTAGAAGCAGAAGGTCCTGAATTTGAAACTCTTTGCAGTTTTACTTCACGAATCGGGAACCGAAACCTTCCTTTTGCCCTGGAAATGAACTGGTATCTGAACCAGATGGGTATGGATTCCGTATCTACCTCAGAAGTGATTTGCTGGATAATAGAGTGCCAGGAGAAGGGTTTGATTCATCCCAACGAATTGGATGGATTTCAAATTACATGGGGAGAGACAGATAAGATTCGGGAAGCTGTTGATATGATAGTACATCGCCGGGGAATAGGGGACAGAATGGCAGACGGATCAAAAAAAATGTCGCAAGCCTTTAGTGAAGAAGCTCAGAAACTGGCTTTGCATGTTAAAGGACTGGACATCATCTGTGGGGATCCCCGGGGAATCAAAGCCTACGGTCTTACGTATGCTATTTCCTCACGGGGAGCAGACCATCTTCGTGCTGAACCCTACTTTGAACTGACCGACAGGAAAGAGGAGGCTTACAAGCGTTTCGGTACTGAAAAGGCTGCGGATAGACTCGCAGAGGAGGGAAAAGCCGCTCTGGTATGCTGGTCTGAAAAGATTGCACTTCTGACCGATTGCCTGACAATGTGTAAAAACGTAGGACTTTGCATGGACATTTTGGATTTTAAGAAGGCTTCCGCACTTCTCAAGACGGGTACCGGGATTGATTATTCGCCGGAATATCTTGAAAAAATATTGGGGGATGCTATCGATGTTGATCGCAAGCTCAATCAGAAATTCGGCGTTTCCCGTAAAGACGATACATTACCCGAACGTTTCCAGAAAGAGCCGTTAAAGGAAGGACCGACAAAAGGCTCGACTATTAATATTCAAAAAATGGTGGATGAATATTATAAGATCCACAAATGGAAGGAATAAACAACCTGATAAAATAGCATTAATACATACGTGTTATCGGAATTGATTCCCAATCTTAAAAAGAAGTGTGAAAGAGACATTTTACATATTTTTGACCGCACTAAAGAAGGAGATGTGCGATGAAAGACATTAAGCTGTGGTTATGGCTGCTCCTGTTTGGTTCTCTATGGGGCATAGTTGAGGTCGTTGTCGGAGAAATTCTATTCGGGTACGACGTGCCTTACGCTTCGGTCTGGCTCGCTGTCTGGGCTCTTTTTATTCTTGCCGTGGGAAGAGGTGTCATGAACAGAGCCGGTACATCTACCTTTATCGGGGCGTTTGCAGCGGTTTTTAAACTGGTAAATGCATCGCCCAATTATTGTCATCTCCTGGCAATATTCGCTCTTGGATTGATATTTGATGTTTTTTCAACAGTTTTGATGAAGGATAATCGCAGGATTCTCTTACGGTGCAGTCTAACCGGCTTGCTGAGTGCATATGGGGGGAGAGCTTTTTTTGCGCTCTTGAGTACATATATCATGCGGTACGAGCACTGGGTTACCGGAGGCTCGGAGTACATCCTTGGCCATATATTTGTAAGAGGTAGTATCGCAGCATTAATATCTGCCGCGGTTGTGCCTATTGGTTATACTATCGGTATTAACGGGGAAATAACGCTTAAGAAACATCCACGTTGGGCTTTTGCAGGGTCTCTTGTCACTTCGGTTTTTCTCTGGGCTCTGGTAAGAATAGTATGATATACTGAGGATGATCCGGTCTATTTTGTGTGAAAAAATTACATGCAAGAGAATGAAAATATGTGTTTAGAATCGTGTATCAATTCGTATGACAAATGTTCTTCCCGGCTGCCATGCATTATACGAGAGTCTGTACTTTTTATCCGTTAGATTTTTCCCGTGCAATGATATACGGAAAAGATTTTGAAAATCAAATGCTATTCTCCCATCGGTGACTGCATAAGAATCAAATGGATTTCTTTTAAAATCAAAGTAATATCCGTCCCCTGTATAGTTATACAGTATCTCTGCTTCAAATTTGTTTTTTCCCGCCGGCTGGTATGCATTTATACTAATATTATACCTGTTTTTTGAGGTCTGGAATGTAAAATCTCCGGGATCCAAATAGGAATATGCCCCCGTTAATGTTATCTGCCTGTGCGGCTTGATCTTGAAACCTAATTCCCATCCGCTGGGAGAATAATCCCCAAGGTTTTTTCTTTGTCGAAAAGAAAGCGTATCGATCCCGCTTTGATTGTCAGGTATAAAGACCCAATAACCTTCACCGGTTGAACCCTGTTTATCATTGATAAGCAGGTCCTCGACGTCCATTTTAAAATAGGTTAACTCCAGGAAACCGAAATTGCCGAAGCGTTCAAAGATACCGATATCAAAGTTATTAGTTTTTTCAGGGGACAGATTCGGATCGCCGTATCCGCCGAGTGATTTTGAAAACAACGCGCGCATGGTCGGTGCGCGGAAGCCTGCCCCGTAATTGAGTTTCAGATTTGTCGTAAAATTGTGTATGTCAAAAACTTCAAAGGTTATGCCTGCCTTCGGATTAAAGATCGATCCGAATTCCGAATGAATATCGAACCGCCCGCCGATAACAATATTCAGTCTGTTAGTGATATTTTGATTGTATTGAGCAAATAATGCGGCGTTATTAAGATTGTATTCCTGTGCATTTGAGCCGTAAGTTCCGCTGAACGTATCTGCTTGTTCTTGATCAATTTGACCGGTTTTTTTATCGTAGATATTAATCGTACTGACTCCAAGATAGGTCATATCTACCACCGCTTTCTCATAATTGACATCTGCATAATCGAGGTAACTGTCCAGCCCGAGTTTCAATGACGCATTCCGGGCGGTAAAGGGTAACGTGTAATCCGTTATCAAGCCTAATCTATACGATTTACTCCCTGTTTTTAGATCTGTTGAAATGACCTTGTTTGTATTATTTGTATAATTCATGTATATCCTGCCGGAAAATATTCCGGGTTTTCCCTGGTATTTTGTGAAAAAATCGGCAGCGAAAAAATTATTATTGTCTTCAGCCGGGATGTCTTCAGCCTCGTTTCTCCAGTTATCGTTATGAATGTCGATATTCAAGTTAGAAGTCATTTTTTCCGAAAAAAGGTGATTTAACTTGTACTTTATATCATAATTATTCCATTTATTCTTATAAGGGCTTGGAAAAGATTGATCTGAATTTCTCAATCCAAATGAAACAAGATGGCTTGTATTATCCGATTTGTATGAACCGTTTAACTGAAAATTTGAGGCATTAATACCGGCTCTGCCGTAGCCATCAGCATCTGCATCGGATATCTTGCGGGAACCATTCATTTCATATCCGGCTGATACCCAGCCGTGAAAACCGGGTAGGGGGGACTTTGTAAAAACATTTATAACCCCTCCGGTTGCCTGAGAACCATACAAAGCCGAACTGGGACCTCTTACCACCTCGATTCTCTCAACCATAGCAGTCGGAACTGTATTCCAGTTCACGCCTCCTTCCCATGCGTCATTTAGAGGTTTCCCGTCAATTAGGATCAGTGATTTGCTACCGTAAAGCGAGCGGATTGAAACACCTATGCTTGCACCTACAGTGCCTGACCTAACAATGCGCACTCCGGGAACGTAATCCAGCATCTCGCCAACGTTGTAAAAATGTCCTTTTTCTACCTCTTCACCGGGAATTAGTGTTATCGTCTGCGGTACTTTCTCCGGTTCGGTGTTGAACTTTGTTGCGGTTACCACTACCTCGGAAAGATAAAAACTTCTTTCCTGTGTAAATTTGATAATTATGTCTATTGTACTATCATCCTTGACATTGACGGAAACTTCTTCGGTTATGAATAAAATGTGACTTATTATAAGTGTCTGTGTTCCAGAAAGGCTCCCGCTCAAAAAAAATTTCCCGTCGGTTCTGCTGACAGTTCCCAGGTCGGTTCCTTTTATTCGTATGTTAACGCCGGACAGCACATTTCCATCAATATCGAGAACTTTTCCGGTAATAGTCCCTGAAGCAAACAACCCGGAATTCGGCAGAAAGATAAATGTACAGGAAAGTACAATCCAGAACAATTTTTTCATCATCACTTTCATGAATGTTAATAAGTATTATACCTGAATTATTTACCGTACACCGCCGGATTAATGATGTACTTTTCAACGTACGGGAAGATATTACGGTCAAACATCAGCCTGTACGCATACCCATTTTTTAATACTTGAGGGAAAAAGTCAAAAAATGCCGAGCGAAGATACTCACCGGTGCCGGCATCAATAATTTCTACAACATATCCTTTATCCGGTACTTTTATGTACGTAACGACAAAAATTAAATTGTTATCGGTATATATTTTTTTGTAAAAATCATATACCTTCTTTTTCTTCAATTCTTCAATACGCTCCTTTTCACCTTTTATCATTGCCTTCTTTAAGCTTTCACTTGCGGCAGGCGGTAATTTCGGTTCTTTATATACCATTAAGGAATCGGGTATCCTGACCGGAACGTATTGTCTTTCAATCTGGGTGGTTTCATACGTATTAAGGTCATGTATGTGAAGGATATAGTACCAGTCATCACCTCTTTTTTCTTTAAATAATTCCGGGTCAATATACATAATTCTTTTATTTGATAGAAGATAATATGGAAATATTCTTAAAGTAGTTTTATCCACTTTTGCTTTAAATTCTTTGATTAATGATGCTTCCCCGTTTCGGATGTGATAAAAAGCCGATGTAGACTCATCAATTTTACTTGCCCAGCCTGCGTTGACAAAAAATTCATCGGGACCATACGAATAAACACTTTCCACATAAAATCTTCCGTCAATTGCCTCTGCCGAGAGTTTTTTAATTAACGGATTATTCTCGAAACGGGTCATTTCAACAAATGAATAATCCGGCGCGAAAATGTTTAACATTCTGAAGTCTGAATAACCGGTTACCGTTATGTATCCGTTATCCGCTATTAAAACATTATAAATTTGTTCTGGAAACTCACCGGGACCCTGCCCGGGACCACCGACAAGTTTTTTGGGTTCGCCGTTGTTATTGAATATTTTAAGATACTGCCCGTCGGCAACAATTATATCCCCGTTATTTGCAGCCGCCATCCACATCGGATTAACCAGTAAAAAATCTCCGAGTTTTTCATCATTGCCGAAAGTCATCTCCGGTTCAAAAACATTTTCGATAATATTTTCCGGAATTTCCAAAGGCTGAACATCAACATCATCGCCGCAATTAAAAAATAATAAAAGAACGGCAATTGAATAATGAAAAAATTTCATTTCATTAATCCTTTCTAAAAATTAAATCTACTTTAAATTATTTCCCATACACCGCCGGATCGATACTGTATTTTTCTACTAATGGGAAATCATTATTTGCCCACCAGTCATTAAACTTATATGCATATCCATTTTTGATTACCCGGGGAATAAATGGGAAATAAGCCGAACCAAGATATTCTTCTGTATCGGCGTCGATAATGTCTGTAAAAACCTCTGATGAATCTCCCGTAGCCCATGTAAAAGCGAAGATGAATTTGCCATCTGTTTTAATCGCTTTCAGAGGAGGGAAGTACTTAACATCTTTAAATCTTTTATCAAAGATTTTTAATGTTTCTTTGGCGTCATCTTTATTCTCATAATATCGTCTTGATGGTTGTGTATTAACAACGGGAGTATAAGCATGTTTAATTGTTGATGTGTTTCCATTTTCCAGATTAATTATATTAAGCACGTAGGCTAAATTTTGTCCATCATCCAAAACATCGTGTCCTGAATGAGAATATACAAATCGATTACCTGAAAGCGTACCAAAATAAAGCTCACCAAGTTCATGGATATAATAATAGCTGGCCGGAATATCAGTTGGAGTGGTTTGCGGATAGTTTTCAATTGTGTAAATTGAATCGGGTGTTTCAAGAATTATAATATCAAAATTTTTTTTACTTTCTAATGCTAAGTAAACATATAATCTTGTTTTTTCATCGATGTTCTCTACATAATAAGGCGAACCGAACAAATTCATTTGTCTTATTATTTTATAAGGCGGTTCAATCGTGTGTCTATATCCTTTAATGAATTTATATTCCGGGGAAAAGGTGTTAAATTGACGGGCGCCAAATACATTCAAATATCCAGTGTGACTCACACTAATAGATAATTCTATCTCAAATTCACCAGGTCCGATTCCGGGTCTGCCAATTATGATTTTCGGTTTTCCTGATTTATCAAAGACTTTAACGCGTTCTTCATCAAGCACAAAGATATCCCCATTATTATCAACTGCCATGGCCTGGGGTACTGCCAGAAGAAAATCAACATTTTCAATCGTTTTCTCATCACCGAAGGTGAGTTCTAACGTCAAGACATCAGTAAGAGTTGGTATCGCCTCTAATTTTTGTACATCGTATTCTTGACTGCATTTAAAAAACAGAAGTAACAAAAATGCAAAACAACATATATTGCGCAATTTGACCTCAATAAATTATCAAAAAATTGTGAATTGTTCAAATACTATTTCACGTAAACTGCTGGATCGATTTTGTATTTTTCGATAATACTAAAACCTTCAGGATTTCGGTGCGTCCTGTATGCATATCCATTTTTTATAACATCCGGAATGAATGGAAAATAAGCGGACCTGAGATATTTGCCGGTTTCAATATCAAAAATATCTGTCAGGCTTTCGATTTTTTCTCCTTTTTTTAATATATTCAAATTCCGCACATATCCGGTGCTGTGTACCGCGAAAAGTAAGTTCTTATCACAATGTAGAAAATCCAGTGGAGGTAAGTAATTTGCATTTTCAAGTCTGGCTTTCAAAAGAAATTCGCCTGTTTCAGTAGTATATTTGCCGCTATCTATTTCTTTCTGTACATCAACCGGTTTAAAAGCATGAGATATTTGGGATTTTTGAAGATTCTCAAGATTAACAACATGTATTATGTACCTGAATTCTTTGCCGTCATTTATTATATCATACACGGAATGTGAATATGCAACATGCTTATTAGACAGCATAGTTACAATTAAATGATACCAAGGATCTGGAGTATAAAACATTCTTTTATTCGGCTCTACACCTATAACCATCTTATCACTTATTCCTTTTATGTTATCCGGTGCGTACTGAACTAATTCGATAAGAGTATCAGATTTTTCGTATACTAAAGAATAAGCTGTAACCAGGTCAAGTGTTCCTTTTAATTCTTTAGCAGGCGTTAAACTTAAAATTCTTTCAGTTTCATTCAGTGAATAGACACTTTGTATCTTGAAATTTAAAAGTGCTTTTTCCTTTATGTAGTTAATATATAATTGCTCGAATCGAGGTCGATTTCTTTTAATAAACTTATTATCAGCCGAAAAAATATTAATCTTATCTTGATCTAAAACTGTCAATAAACCTTCAGAATTAATTGAAAGCTTTTTAGGGTAAGTAAATTCGCCGGGACCCTGTCCGTGACCGCCGAAAATGGTTTTTTCCACGCCGTTTTTGTCAAATACTTTGATTTTGTCTTCATCCAGGACATAAATATTATCTTCATTATCCACGTCAATATCTTCGGGAGCCACTAACAGAAATTCACTCTTAAGCTTCTCATCATCTGCACCAAAAGACAATTCCAACGTAAGCACATCGGTTAAAGGCTCCATTTCCGTTGTCTGAACATCATCATCGCTGCAATTAAAAAACAGAAGAAGAATAAACAGTCCTGTAAACAAAGTATTTCTCATTGTTCTCTTTCCTTATTTATTATACCTCACCAAATTCCCTCTTGCTGTTACTGCATATATGTAATTTTTTGAAGATGCATATTACTCTGTTGTGCTTTCAATCCTTACATTATAATATACGATTAAGATACTAAAAAAGTTACATTTTATATAATGTTTATGATAAAATTGGAAGAATTATTTTTCAAATATCAGGAACTACTCATGCCTGTTTTTTTTATGGTTGTCAGGATTTCATTAAGGCTTTTTGTTTTGATAACACGATACAATGCGGGTTACAATTTTGTTAGAGAATTCTTGCCGGCAGGAGAGCGGTGTGTCCGTTTGCGTTTTTGTATTGTCTTTATAAATATATCGAAAGCCGGCAATGGAAGGAAATCATCCCGCGATCCCTGTACCAGCTAAGAAAATCCGGAATAAAAGAGAAGAGCTAATAGCTAAAAGCTAATAGCTAAAAGCTAAAAACAAATTCATCTGCTGCCTCACGTACCGGCAAAAATAATATCTCCTATATCAACGGATACTTTCACATATCCCGTACCGTCATTTAAGAATCCGCGAAATAATGCTCCCGGATAAATTAATTCAAATTCCTCAATAACGGGATTGAAAGTGGTATCTAATATAATACGCCCTGTGCCAGCATCTGCAATAATTGCTGCGGAAGCGGATTGCGGTAATGTGATTCTAACATTGCCATTATAATTATAAATGAATATGTTCCCGGTATTATTTCCCGGTATATTTACAGTAATATCCTGATGTCCTGCGGATGTTATACTTGATGAGAAATTAATTCCGGCAGGCACTTGCACTTCAAGGTCAACCCTGAGGTTAATGTCAAAACTTAAAGCCTCCCAGTAAATCACATAGACTGCCGTATCCTGGATCGCCGAATCAAGTCCTGCAACGATCCAAATCATATTGCGTTTCGCAACCTCCTCGGAAAATTCAGAAGTAGAGTATTTATTAAGCTTGATTTTTATACTGTCGTCATCTGAATTTACAATTATAACATTCCCGCGCAGATTTTGAATATGGAAATGCTCATATCCTTCCGATGAAAATGCGACCTGTTCTTCTTCTTGAAAAAAATAAAGATTGGGATTAGCCAAAGGGTCATTATGACATGATAAAAATACGGCAGCGGTCGCACTCAATAGCAGAAATAAAATAAGTAAATAATAATTTTTCATTGTAAGTCTCTTTAAATGTTAAAGTTAAATTGTTTAGTCAATTGCGATTATAAAAATAACAAAAGAATGTATTCGTTATCCACATAAAACAGACCCGCTGTTAACGTTTAATATTTCACCGGTAATATGGCGTGCAAGGTCGGATGCAAGAAATAATACCGGACCGGCAATATCTTCAGGTGAAGGAATCTGTTTTAACGGGATACTGTCAATTATTTTCTGCTTCATTTTCGGATTTGAGAATACACCGGCACACATATCGGTATCGACCCAGCCCGGTGCAACAGCATTGACCAAAATATTATCACCTGCAAGTTCGGCTGCCAGAGATTTTGTGAATGAAATAACCGCACCCTTTGTAGCCGCATAATGTGAATGATACGCCTCTCCCCGCTGTCCTGCCGTTGATGAGAGATTTATGATTTTACCGCCGCCCTGCTGCTGCATAATTTTTACAACCTTGCGTGTGAGAAGATAGCAGCTCTTTAAATTAACGTTTATCATTTCATCCCATGCCTCTTCTGTCATTTTAGTAATAGGAATATCATCTTCATTCCAGATACCATGATTATTGACAAGAACATCGATACGGTTAAACCGGTCAAAAACATTATTCAAGAACCGTTCAACATCTGATGATACAGCGAGGTTTGCCTGCACCGTTATACAGGTTTTACCAATGTTTTTAATATTTTGTTCCATTTCATGTGCAGCGTCTTTCCTAACGTTGTAATTAATTGCGATATCCGAGCCTGCTTTTGCGAACATTATCGCCGTTGCAGCGCCGATACCACGGGAACCACCGGTTATGACAGATACTTTACCCGACAAATCAATCATATTATGCTTTTTCTTATTGCGTCCCGGTACCATTATCAATCCTTCTGTTTAATAATATTTCCGTGTAACAATTTAGGAATTTTTAGTACTTTTACAAACTATTTTTTTGTTTGACATTTTTCATTGTAATTTTTCTTGCATTTAAACATATGTTTAGCTATTTTTTTATTGTCAACAACATATTCATAATGCTTTAAAGATATTTCTTAAGAGTCTGAATATACTAAACTTACAAACTTAATATAAGTGAAGATTGATAGTATATGCTAACACTCGAAAAAGTACCCGAACTATACCGGAAATTGTTCTTTTTATTGCTTCTCATTTTTTTAGTAATAATAATTGGCACTGCCGGCTATATGATAATTGAACCTGATTATTCAAATTCATTAATTGATGCATTATTTATGACTACCATTACGCTGTCAACGGTAGGGTATGAGGAAGTCTTCCCTCTTGGAGATGCGGCTAAAATTTTTACTATCATTCTTATTGCCATAGGTATCACAACTTTAGGTTATGGAGTCAGCTCCATTACATCATTAATAGTTGAAGGACATATTAAAAACACATTTAGGGACCGGAAAATGGAAAAAGCGATAAGTAAACTCAAAGACCATATTATCGTATGCGGGCACGGCAGACTGGGTGGTCATGCGGTAAAAGAGTTAAAAAACTGGAACAAAACGTACGTAATTATTGAGCATAATCAAAATGTAGCTGAAAGTTTAAAGGAAAATGATGAATTATGCATTCACGGTAATGCGGTCGAGGATTCCGTCCTTATTGCTGCCGGTGTGGAACGTGCAAGCGGCTTAATCGCGGCGCTGGCTCATGACACTGATAACCTCTTTGTCGCGTTAACCGCAAGAAGAATAAATCCCGGTCTGGAAATAGTCTCCCGCGCTGAATATGATAATGCAGAGGTGAAACTCATTTCAGCAGGAGCAAATAAAGTAATATCACCGACCCAAATAGCAGGCAGGAGAATGGCATCTATGCTCATAAGTCCCGAAGTAGTTAATTTCCTCGATGTTGTGGTCGATGCATCCGAATTGAACTTAACACTGCAGGAACTTCGCATAGTAGAGGGGACTCCATTAGATGGAGTACCAATAAAAGATTGCTGTATACCGCGGGAACTCAGAATAATCGGACTTAAAGAGCCCAGGGGAAGAATGATTGTAAATCCCGATGCCGGCACTATGCTCAAACCGGGGCAGACCCTGATATTACTTGGTGAAAAGGAAAAAATAGACGAATTAAAAAAGAATAATATTCTTAGGACATAAATACTTAGAACGAATTTTGTAATGGATTTTAATTAATGAAATTCGAATAATTAACAGGGGAAATTATGAAAATTCGTCAAACGTTTGCAGAAAATTTTTATGCCGGAGACATCGAGCGGCAAATTGAATCATTTATTATCGATTATGAACCGCCAGCCGGTATATCTTCTGTAGCTGCCGGTGTGGTTCCGCATGCGGGATGGATGTTTTCTGGAAAAATTGCCGCCCGCATTTTCGCTTCAATAAAAAATTTCACCGCGCCCGAAACAATAGTACTTTTTGGCACGGTGCATAATATCGGACAGGTTAAGCGGAATTCGGTTTTTGGCGACGGCGCTTGGGAAACACCGCTTGGTGTAGTTAACGTAGATAATACTCTCGCCCAGGAATTGCTCGATGCTGCCCCGGGTTTACTGTTTGATGATCCGGCAGCACATGATAATGAACATTCTATCGAAGTACAGATACCTTTTATTAAGTATCTTCTACCCGGTACACGCATCGTCCCGGTTGCGGTTTTGCCTGATAAAAATGCAGCAAAAATTGGTGAAACAGTGGCGGAGGTGGTTCAAAACACCGATAAAGATATTGCTGCCGTCGGTACAACCGATCTGACGCATTACGGGTATAATTATGGTTTTGCTCCTGCCGGAATGGGGGATAAGGCACACAAATGGATGCACGATAACGACATGTCTATAATAAACCTGGCGCTCGACCTCGACGCCGAGGCGATTATAGATGAAGCCAAGAAAAAACATAACGCCTGCGGTTCCGGCGCCCTCGCTGCAACCGCAGCATTTGCCAAAAAATGCGGAGTGAAAAAAGGCAGGCTTTTAGATTATACAACCAGTTATGACATCATGCCCGACGAAGTGTTCACCGTCGGGGTCGGTTACGCAGGAATATTGTTTTAGAACAACCCTACGGTAAAAAACGAACGAAAAACGATTTTTTAAATAAACTTCATTGTTGAGCGGTCTTACGGTTGCAAAGAGAAAAAAACAAGCGGGACAACGTATTCAGTAATATCGGTAGCCGCAGGCTTTAGCCTGCGTTGTAATTCCGAAGACAAAATATTTATTTCTTGACATTTATTCAATAAAAATCTTCGCCCCTACTATTCAAGTAAGTATTTGATTATATCACTACCAAAATCGGTAATTGTATGCCTCAAATCACGAGCTTCTCCAACATTTGTCATAGTTTTTAATATGTTCATGTTCAGATTTGTAATCCCAAGTCTGTTCAAATCTTCGATTGTTTTTTCAATTTCTTTACCAGTAAGTCCGCTTTCTTTGGTACGCATTATTATAGTGCCAATTTGTTTGCCACTAATTAGACCTTTAGTTTCTGATTCATTTGGTTCCATACTAATTGCTTTCAATATATATAAATGAACAGGAAACACCTCTTCTAAAGTCCGCAAAATTCTATATTTCACAAAATCATCATAAGAAAGTTGACTTGCAATTGTGTTTTTTAGAAATTTTTTGAAAATTTCTCTTTTTTCTGAATTTCGTTCATGAGCAATTTTATGTAATGTCTGTTCAAGAATTTCTTCAAAATCCTCTGATTTTATGTATTCCTCAGAAATAGATTCAATTTCCTTCAATTCATCTGCCAATTTTGTTATTACTTCTTTTATTCTTTCGAATTTTCTTCCGGCTGCAATACCTCCAAATATACTGCTTAAGACTCCACCAAAAACTGGTACCGTGGCAGAAACATAGTGAACTAGTGATGCTACCTGCTCAAGACCGTCGGATTTTTTTATTTCTATCTCTTTTTTCTGGTCATTAATTTTTTTCATAGGGACATCAATTATTTCATAAAAACAATCATAATTTAGTTATAGCAGTAAGTTTTTCATCTACCTTATAAAATCTGTATAACGCTGTGCTTAACTAGCTAGCTTTTAATCTCGTTCCCGGTCTCTGACTGGGAACGAACAATCTACTTTTTAATCTCTTTAGTACTGAGCATCATTATCTTTTCTTCTATTTTTTCAATGGTATCATACATATCACCGTATGAGCCTTCGGATTCGGCTATGTACTTAATATTTGATTCACAACAGCTTTCTCTTATTCTCATATAAAAACACAATATCTTTCTCATGTATCCTGATGCCTGTTCCATGATTCCTGACTACATTATTTTCCTTCAAATGCATTCTTATGTCTATTGCGATTTTTGAACTGTTAAAAGCTGTAAAAAAATTTTCATGAGATGGATCTTCAAGATAGTAAGCTTCGTTAAAATGAAATTCTTCTTTATTTTCTTCATTTGTTCTGGAATCAGCCAATACAAATATTATCCTTTCAAGTTTGCTGAGAAACTTACCAACTAAAACAAATATACTCCATTTTGCAATTAATTCATTGGTATTCTTATAGATTAATTTAACTTGGTTTTCAGGTTTATCTAATAGGATAGATAATCCTGAAGTATTATCTCTGCCCATCCATATTGTATTATAAAGTGCGCGGCGCCCGTTTTCATCAATATAACCATAGTTTTCTATGACTTTTCTTTGAGAAATTTGCCATACGCCTCTATTAAATGTAAATAATGTAATTAAAGAAGAAGAATCTCTTCGAGAGGATTTTAGTTCTACGCGGCCACCAAAATCCGGAATGGCGATGTTTGATTCCGTTAAGCCTAACTCTCGTTCTAATGTGTACCCTATACCAGTAGGTCCACGTCTTAGTGTTTGAATAAATCCTCTTTCTTTCAGTTTAACTAACTTTTTCTGGATTTCACTTAAAGTCATTAAATATCTCTTCTGAAAATAATTATATATTCAAAACGCATTGTACTTGCCTTTTTGCCGGGAATATTTGTAGGAGAGTTTTCTGAAGGTAATCTTTTGTTTCCGATTTGACGTACTCTCGTCTCTAAGTGAGAAAAGCCAAATGATCCAAAAATCTCTGCGCAAATTATATCCGTAGGTAATTGCGTTTCTTTCACTGTTCTATTACCAACAACAAAAATTACATGACCTTTTTTCCTTACTTTTGGAACAATTTTCTTTATACAATTGTACAGGTCGTAATAAAAAGAATATACATGATTTGCTCTTTTTACGTCTTTCTCTTCTATAATATTAAGAATTCTATATAATGATTGAGAAGGTATTCCATCCTTTATAGGGATAGGTTTTGCTCCAAGTGATATTTTATCAATTTGATAGGGTAATCCCAGCCATTGAAGAGATAAACGGGTAAATTGACCATAGGCGACCGTAGTTTGTGAGTCTCCGTAAGGTGGAGAAGTAATTATCAAAGATAAGCTTTCATCATTAATAGGGATTTCATCAGTGAGTATGTTCTTCTGCTTTAAAACTACTTTATGGACAATACGATTTTCTTGATTAAATTTTTTTAGTGCCGAAATATACTTTACGGAAAAATCTTTAAACACTGAAATTGTTGATTTATGACAAGGCTTTTTTCTCCGAACTAATTTGAATTCACCGGGACTGGTTCTTGATACTGCACGAATCGTACTTGAAAGCGCTACTTGAAAGAATCTTTTAATGTCCTCGTTCTCAAGTAAATAGATAGCTTTTAATATTTTTGAAATTGACTCAATTCTTTCTTCTGTGAACCAATAGTCTATATTCATGAAATTTGGATTTTCAGACTTTGAATATTTGTATTTATCAAGAATAAAAAATAATGATTTTTGAACTAAATCTATGTCAATAGGAGTAGACCTCACTTTTGCTATCATTACAGCTAAAGGATTAATATCATAACCGGTAAAATTACGCCCTAAAATAATAGATTCAACGGCTGCGACACCTGAGCCCATAAACGGGTCTAAAATATGTTCATTTATTTTTGAATATTTGTTAATAAGTAAACTAACAAGGCGGGGGTGAAACATTGCAGGATATGAATGAATTAAATTGATTCCGTCGCCTGCAGGTATTCCGCTATAATCCAATGATTCGTCACGTACACGTTTATCATATAACGTTATAGATTTATCTAACTCATTTAATATGTTTATTTGATATGTCATACTGTCAAATTCCATAGCGGGTTATATATAACTTAAGTTTTTAAGACAATTATTTCCTCGCAACTTTCATTTCATTCCGCAAAATAGCTTTTGAATTTTTTTATTTAGATAATTACGCTATTAATTTTTTAAAAATCAACAAAATAATGTGCCTCATAAATTAAAGTATTAATCTCGTTCCCGGTCTCTGACTGGGAACGAACAATCTACTTTTTAATTTCCTCCGTGCTGAGCATTATCAGCTTTTTCTCGATTGTTTCAAGTATTTCATAGGCATCGCCGTACGAACCTTCTGAGCCTGTTAGTAATTTCACATTTGAATACTGTGCAAGATGAAACTCGAGCAATTCTTCTCTGCTGACTATTGGAGTATACACTGCTTCATATTCGCCCGTGTCTTTATTCAACGATCCTCTTTTTAAAAGCTGCTCAAGGGGGGAATACACATCCTCACTTTTTACCTCGTCTTTTTTCACAATACCTTTTTTCGTCAATTGCTCAAGGATCATTACAACATCGCTCATCGGCAGGATTATATACTGCGGTATCTGTGAATATACCTGACCCGGTGTTGCACTTTTTAACTGCCAGAGAAGCTTCATAACGTTTATATCATCGAAAGTCAAGAATCTATCGGCTCCTGGTATTGTTTTGCTGGAAAATTTCGACGATATAAAACCCGAAAGCCAGGAAAAACCTTTTTTAAGTATTGCATCGACAGGAACTGTCGGATTAGAATGCCTGGAATAATACCGGTCTCCGACAATGTCATTTAAAATCTCCACATCCTGCCTATCCAAATGTAAAGACAGGTTATTTATTATCATTCGAAGTGTATCTTCTCTCGTAGGACGGATTTCCACAGGAGACATATCAAGAACCGCAAATATATCCACCTCATACGGCACGATCATATTCTCCATATAAATCCGTTTTAAATTTTCTTTTTTTATTGCCGTCGAATCGACTTTTTCCTTCTCCATCATAAAATCAGGAGGAAGTTCCGGCAGGGGAGGGGGCGTTATTTTAAATTTTTCACGCGCTGCAGGTAAAGGAGTAATATTTTCAGGTTCTTCTATTATAGAAGGTTCAGCAGTTATTGGCGGGGTAGATACGGTTGGAGGAACTACCGGCGGAGGCTCTGATTCGGTTATTTTGAAATATTGAAAATCTACCGGAATGTGTGAAGACGGTTGTCTTATGCTAAAAAATATATAACCGGATGCCCATAATATTACTACATGAGCTAAAAAAGATACAATCAACCATTTCTTTGGAAAATCCATAAAAAGTTGACCATTTTAAGAAAACGCGCTGTAAAAACATCAGGGAATAAATGTACTTGTTTTACTAATAACCGGTTATAATGTTCCTGTAAATTTAAGTTAAACCTTCAGAAAAAACATCATTTTGAAGGGGAACACAGTGGAGATTTAATATTAACTCACACGCATAATAAAGCGAAGAATCCCAAAAATAGAAGTGTATTTACCTGATCAAAAACTTTGTTTATGAACTTATGTCGAACAAGGTTTAACCGGTTATACTTAAAAATTAGACCTGCCTGCAAATATACGGGGAAGGGGCAAATCCATCATTGTGTATAGCCCGGCTGGAGCTTTAACGACGCATGGTATATTATTGACTAAACTTGCAACCGTAGCCCTGTCGCCGTGAAATCCACCGTTGATAACGGCGTCAACCGGGGGATCGCCC
>Ga0111191_1041_pt1 | contig 17424 bp, 8 predicted proteins | sample DeeMarSWOR324_28_FD_80363 | JGI IMG/M metagenome (GOLD analysis project Ga0111191, IMG submission 80363) | bacterium SM23_31 | reverse complement strand
TATAAAAAAAGAAAAAAATGTAGTGCCAAGAGAATTTTTACGCCTCGTAAGTATCTGTTATTACTAAAGATATTTTTTCCAACTGTAGAAGATCAGTTTAAGTTATATGGGAGATGCGGATGTTATTATTGAGATGGAATATTATTTTCGGACTGGTTTTTTTAATATTCATATCATTATTGCAGTGCAGTGCAAGAGTTTCAGAAGGGGATCCAGTTAAGCAAGAAAGCGGTGAGAGTAGTGATCCTTCGTCTGAGTCTTCTCTTGGTGTTAATGAAGTTTTAGTTGAGACAATTCCTGTCACTGCGCAAACCATGCGCTCTTATATATTACTCAGCTCTACCATTGAAACCGAAACTATGGTGGATATATATCCTCAGGTTGCCGGAATCATAAAAGAGCTCCTTGTAGAAGAAGGCGACCGCGTTACAAAAAACAGCCTGTTGCTGCAATTGGACGATACAGAACACAAACTAGCTGAACAGAAAGCGGAAGTAAATTTCAGAAAAAGTGAGGCCGATTTTAACCGTGTCAAGGAATCATTTGAAAAAAAGATCATCAGTGAAGTGGAGTATGAAACTGCCAAATTCACAATGCAGGAGGCGGAACTAAACTGGAAACAGGCACAGCAGGATCTGAGTTATACTCGTATAACGGCTCCTATCAGCGGTGTGGTTGCAGAGCGGCTTGTATATGCCGGCAACCGTGTGCAGAATACCACAAAACTGTTCCAAATTGTAGGCACATCCGAAAAAATAGTCAGGGTATTCATCCCCGAAAAGGAAATAAGCAGTGTCAAAACGGGGCAAAAAACTATTGTTATTGCTGAGTTTTTAAGCAACCGTGAATTTCAGGGGACAATAAAGCGGATAAGCCCCGTTGTCGATCCGAGTAGCGGTACATTTAAAGTTACGGTGGGCATTTCCGATCCAGACGGCGCATTAAGTCCCGGTATGTTTGTATCAATTCGGATCATCACTGCCGTCCATGAAAACGTGATAGTAGTCCCCAAAAACGCCATAGTATACGACGGCGGCCTGCCTTTCGTGTACGTCGTAAAAAATTCCACTGCGCATAAGATTTTACTGCAAGAGGGCGTTTCTGATGTACAGTACGTGGAAGCGCTCGCTGATTTGGCAGAGGGCGACGAAATTATAATTGTCGGTCAGAGCGGATTGAAAGACGGGACGAGAGTTAAAGTAATGCAGCCTCTCAACGCCGTTAAGAAATAAGAGCACAATTATTGCAATGTAACTTTCTGCTTTCTTCATTCTGCTATAATATTAATGAATTATTCATATTGTTAGCATTTTGTGCGGAGTGCATATTATATCAGTCTTTAAGGAAAGCAGGATGACTCAGCTAAAACTCACGTGCTTTCTTCGTCAGGAGGTTTTTCTATTTCTCATGGAACTATGGTTAATATGACAATTCTCACGACACGGGAGTTCAAGACTGATATCAACCTTGTCAGGCACCAATAATGTTCCGATTTTGTGAAGTATTGTCAAAATTGTTTCCTGAGATTATAAAAGTTTTATTTAAAATCTCCGCTTAAAGACCGGTTACTTGCTAAAAAAATCCGCGAATAAGCCTGCTTTTTAATTGATAATTTGATAATAAAATCGTATTTTTCAATTAGGAATGGATGACAGTAAAAATAAGGGCACGGCAACCTTGCCCCTACAATAAATATAATGAAACGTTAAGATTATTAATAATTAAGCTGATAGATGATAACTGAAAACTATCTAATGACAACCACGTAATCATCAAACCACAACAGTGTATACATGAAGCAGCGACATAAGGAAACATTTCGTATTACTACAACGCGCCCCGTTGCGATTTTAATGATAGTCGTAGCGGTTTTTGTTTTTGGTATAATATCGTATTACCGTCTTTCATTAAACCTAATGCCGGAAATAACCTATCCATCGATTACTGTTCGCACGGAATATCCCGGCACGGCTCCTGAGGAGGTTGAGACTGTCATCTCGCGCCCAATTGAACAGGCTCTCGGCATAGTCAATCATCTCGTCAATATCAGTTCAATATCAAAAACGGGATTTTCCGACGTAATCCTCGAATTTACGTGGGACACGGACATGAATCTTGCCACTCAGGACGTTCGTGAAAAACTTGACCAGGTCTTCCTTCCTCAAGATGTAAAACGACCAATGATACTCAGGTATGATCCCACTCTTGATCCCATAATGCACTTCGGATTATACGGCGATTTAGACCTGTTTGCACTCAGGCGCATTGCTGAAGAAGATATCCGGCGCGAACTTGAGACCCTGCCGGGTGTTGCGGCAGTCAAGGTCAAAGGCGGGCTCGAAGAAGAAATCCGCGTAGAAATCAGCGAAGACCAGTTGACGGTGCTGAATATCGGCATAGATGAGATTAACATGAGGCTTTCGCAGGAAAATATAAATCTTGCGGGGGGCAACCTCAAGGAAGGTAATACCGAGTATCTTGTCCGAACATTGAATGAATTCCGTACGCTTGACGAAATCAGGGAGTTAATAATCGGGTCGCGAAGCGGCGCCGATATACGGATCAAGGATATCGGCAGAATATTTAAAACCAATAAAGACCGTGAAGTAATAACCCGGGTCAATGCCGTTGAAAGTGTAGATATAGAAATATACAAAGAAGCGGACGCCAATATTGTTACTGTTGCGGGATTGGTTAAATCACGCATTTTCGGCAGCCCTGTACAGCAGCAATTTGTCAAACAAATGCAATCCGGTAATGTTCCCGACGTCGACCTGGAAACCAGACAGAATATGACCGACTTTCTGGCTCATTCCCTTCCCGAAGGAGTTCAAATCCAAGCCCTGACCGACCAGTCAATATTTATTAAAAGTTCGATTAATGAAGTCCGCAATACGGCAATTATGGGCGGTGTGCTTGCTATTATTGTATTATACTTTTTTCTCCGCAATATTCTCAGTACATTTATTATCGGACTTGCCATACCGGTTTCGGTAATAGCTACGTTTGCACCGATGTATATTTTCGATGTTTCTCTGAACATTATGTCACTCGGAGGTCTGGCGCTCGGGATCGGAATGCTCGTCGACAACTCCATAGTGGTACTGGAATCTATTTTTCGATGCCGTGAGGAGGGAGATACTATCACGGATGCTGCAATTCGCGGAACAGGCGAAGTCGGCAGCGCAGTTATTGCATCTACACTAACAACTATTGCCGTATTTTTCCCGATTGTCTTCGTTGAAGGAATTGCGGGACAGATATTCGGTGATATGTCTCTCGTGGTAGTATTTTCACTTTTAGCCTCACTGCTTGCCGCCCTCTTTTTTATACCGATGTTAGCTTCACGACAGCTGTCACCGCTAAAAGAAACCGGCTCAGCAGTCAGGCATCTTCAAACTGCTGAACTCTTACGCTTCCGTTCACTTGAGAATGTCAGGAAGAAACATAAATCTCTCCGTGAGGATGCGTCGTTTGTGCATGTTGTATCCCTTTTCGGTTCGCTGCCGGGGAATTTAATTTTCACGGTGTTTGAACTTTTCATAAAAATTTTCCAATCTATAGCTACATTAGTACTTGTAGCCGTAGAATTCATAATAATTATCTGTAAAGGATTGCTTTTCCTGATTGGCGGACCGTTTATTGTTCAAAAGAATCTGGAGAAAATTGATCAGCAGCCGGTTTCCGGCAGACAGCATACGCTTCCGAACGTCTGGGGCGATCTTTTCTGGAATAATTTAATGCAATTCAGCGCATATAATTCCTTAAAAATCTTATATTCAAAGTACATTGTCTGGACAAAGGGCAGACCTACATTTTTAACAAAAGTACTTGCATGGCTTTCATTCCCGTTTACATTCATCTACATGTTGATCCGTTTTATTTCGGAGGCAGCGTTTTCATTGATAAGCAAGTTATCAATTATATTACTTATTACAATATTAGCGTACCTGACATCACTGATTTTAATTATCGTTTTCATTGCCCTTTTTATCTTTATACCGGGGCTCGGAATATTCAACCGTTTATACATGCTTATCAGCGGTGCGTATCCTTCAATCATCAGCGGCGCACTAAGACACAAGGGCAAAGTGATTATATCAGCGGCGGCGTTGTTTGCCGGGTGTATTTTGTATTTACTGCCCGGACTTGGAATGGAATTGATTCCTGAACTCCACCAGGGGGAGTTTACCATCGAGTTGACATACCCGGTAGGAACGCCTCTCGAACAGACAGTCGAAAATGTATCAGCTATTGAAAACATGACTCGAAGTGTACCGGAAGTCAGCAGGATAAGTTCGGTGATTGGCGTTGAACGTAAAAGTACCACATCATCGTCCGAGGAGGGAGAACATACTGCCCGCATAACAGCCTCTCTCGATGAAGGGGGGAATCTCATTGCGAGAGAGGACATGGCAATGTCTTCTATTCGCCGGCAGCTGCCCAATTATTCCGGTGTAACGGCAAAGCTTTCCAGGCCTACACTTTTCAGTTTCAAGACCCCGGTGGAAGTGGAAATCCAGGGGTACAACCTTGAAAAACTGCAACTGCTCAGTGACGAGGTTGTTGCCCGCTTATCGTTAATTGAGGGGCTGACCGATGTAAAATCGAATATCCGCAGGGGCAGCCCAGAGGTTCAGATCACGTACGACCGCACAAAGTTAGCAAAGAATAATCTGAATATTTACCAGGTTGCGTCTTTGGTAAGAAATAAGATTAAAGGTGAAGTAGCAACCGAATTTAAAGACCGGGAACGCAAAATTGATATTCTTGTCAGAGTCCGGGAGGAAGATAAAGCAAGCCTGGAGGATTTATACCGTCTTGTTATAAACCCGGGCAATCCCAAACCTATCCCGCTTTCAGCGGTGGCAACCATTTCTATAAACGAAGGTCCCAGCGAAATCCGGCGCATCAATCAGCAGCGCACAGCGCTTGTAAGTGCAAACATCACCGGAATCGACCTTGGTTCGATAACAAAGCGAATTGATAATGCACTCCGGGAAGTTCAAAAACCGGACGATTTCTCATTCGCAATTACCGGTCAGAACAAGGAAATGCAGACATCGATGAACAGCCTCCGCTTTGCACTTATTCTGGCGGTATTTCTGGTATACGTGGTGATGGCATCACAGTTTGAGTCTCTTATACACCCGTTCGTCATACTCTTTACCATCCCGCTTGCCATTATCGGAGTAGTTGCTACGCTTTATATTCTAAATATATCTATCAGCGTCGTGGTTTTTATCGGGATGATAATGCTTGCGGGAATTGTCGTAAATAATGCCATTGTATTTGTCGATTATATTAATCAACTTCGCCGGCGCGGTATGCAAAAAGCTGAGGCTATTATTCTTGCCGGAAGAGTCCGCCTCCGCCCGATCCTGATGACCACTGCAACGACGGTTCTCGGGCTGCTGCCGATGGCACTCGGATTCGGCGAGGGTGCGGAAATACGGACACCCATGGCAATTACTGTTATCGCCGGCCTGATAAGCTCAACCATCCTTACTCTTGTCGTAATTCCGACTGTATATGCTATGGTTGACAGGAAACAATAACGGCTACAAAATAAAACATATAGTTGATTTGATGACTTGCCTTCGTCTGCCGTAAATCCGTCTCATATATTCCCCCTTAAATAAAAAAATTTCTGCCGGCGAAGGTATTTCCGTCTTCGTTTTCATATTCATTCATTTCATAAAAATAAATACAGAAAATTGCACTGCGGCTTGAAAATCCGAAATCAATTGCGCAGTTTATAACATAATCCAAAAAATCGCATACTAAATCTTTTCATGCATTTAAATAATTAATCCGATATAAAAATTATTATTTGCACTTTTAAAGTGAAATTGTTACATTTTACCCGGTCTTCAGCTTTCGGTTATCTCTATGCGGTATATAATTATTATATTTTCATTACTTCTGTTATTCTGCACGTGTTCAAGTTCGGCAAGGAAGGCAAAGGACCCGAAGAGTCTTAAACCTGAAGAATTGGCAGAACAAGAACTTTTTGATCCGGGAGGATTATCGGATACTTTCATAATCTCTCAGCCTTCATTTAAGGACTATAAAAAAGTCCAGGCAGGAGAAATCAATTTGAGCATGTTTGAGCAGACTGCGGATAGTACAATTGACAGTACTACATCGATTCCCGGATACCGGATACAGATTTTTTTAACTACAAACCGCCAGGAAGCGGAAGAAGCCCACTTTAATGCAATTATAGCTATAATTGGAGAACAAGTATATAGAATATTTGACCCGCCTTTTCATAAAATCAGGGTAGGAGATTTTATAAAGCGGGAAGATGCGGAATTATTCAAGACACAGAAGTTGATAAAATTGTATCCGGGAGCCTGGGTTGTACTAACAAAAGTTTTTCCCTCTAAACTGGCGCCAAGAGTATTGTTGGATGATTCCCTCTTATACACAGATACAACTCGTGCAAAAATAGACACATCTTTTTCAAAATAAGCCTTTCGGTTTTTTGCAATTCGCATATCTATATATCATTTTTTCTTACAAGATCCCTAAAATTCACTTACGGTATAACTGCCTGTCCCTCAAATGGCACTTCGCGGTGGTCTTGACGGGACTTTGAGTGAAATAAAAAATAAAGTAAAATACAATAAAAAACCCCTCCCGGTTCCCGAATCTTCGGGATCGGAGAGGGTTATTTATTTAAACAGGAGGGCTATCCGCATTTTGAAAAACCGCAGCTGCGGCAAACAACACATCCACTTTCATATTCAAGCGGGCTTCCGCAGTCGGGACAGGCAGAGAATGCTACTATGCGTCCATTGTCCGAGAATCTGGGCGTTGTCACATTACCCGGGACTTTAATCTGAATCTGATCCTCGTCATCGGTAAGATAGCGTGAAAGCGCTCTGCCGATTGCATCGGGAACAGAAAGGATTTGCTCCCCGTTTTGCCAGATAGGTCTGCTTGTGATACCTCGCATTTGTTTAATGATCGATTTAAGCGATACTCCGGAACGCAGACAGAGTGAAATCAATCGTCCTACAGCTTCAGACCATGCGGCAACGTCGCTGCCGTGTTTACCGATGTTTGTAAACACCTCGCACAACCCGTGCTTGTCCTGATTAATAGTAACGTATAACGTACCGTCACTTGTAATCGTTTTTTCCGTAGCGCCATAGGTAATTTTGCCCCGTTCTCTCGGAGTAATCTCTATAGTGCTGTCGGGGATAATTTTTATTTTTCCTTCGGTACGGGTTGTATCTTCTTTCTGCTTATGTGCTATATTAAGGACCTGGGCATCTCTGCACCGGTCACGAAAAACAGTAACACCTTTGCACCCTAATTCGTATGCTAAAAAGAAGACTTTTTCGATATCTTGGGCTGTGGCATCGTGTGCGAAATTTACTGTTTTTGAAACAGCATTATCACAGTGTTTTTGAAATGCCGCCTGAGTTTTTATATGATCTTCCGGTAAAATATCATGCGAAGTTACGAACAATCGGCGAACATCTTCGGGGATTTCCGTAATGTTTTGAACAGTACCTTGTTTAGCGATTTTTTCCATTAATTCTTCGGAATAGAATCCACGTTCCCTGGCTACTTTTTCGAACAGGGGATTGACTTCTACCAGTATATCGTTATCCATCACATTCCGATAGTATGAAATTGCGAAAATCGGTTCGATACCGCTGGAAGCGTTTGCAATTATGCTGATCGTACCGGTCGGAGCTATGGTTGTAACGGTAGCATTACGTATTTCCGGCAGCCCTGCCTTTCCGTAAATTGAGTTTTTAAAGTTTGGAAATGCACCCTTCGTCTTTGCAATTTCCATCGATTTTATCTTTGCTTCCTTATTGATGAAGCACATAACTTCTTCCCCCAATTTAAGAGCTTCATCAGAATTATAAGGAATTCCTAATTCAACAAGCATGTCGGTATATCCCATAACGCCGAGGCCGATTTTTCTATTGAATTTAACCATGCTGTCGATCTCCGGCAGGGGGTAATGGTTGGCATCAATAATGTTGTCAAGAAAATGAACACACCTGTGGACCGTAGACCTCAGTTTATCGTAATCAATGGTAACTTTTCCATTTTCCTTTTTTATCATTTTATGTAGATTTAAAGACCCGAGATTACAAGCTTCATAGGGAAGCAGGGGCTGTTCCCCGCAAGGATTGGTACTCTCCATTTCATCAATTTCAGGTGTGGGATTATCTTTGTTAATTCTGTCGAGGAAAATAATCCCGGGGTCGCCGTTTTTCCATGCCATATTAACAATGAGGTCGAACACCTTGCGTGCATTAAGCTGACCAATAGATTTACTACTGCGGGGATTAATAAGGTCGTAATCTTCACCCGACTTCACCTTTTTCATAAATTTTTCCGTTATAGCAACCGAGATATTGAAATTATTGATACGGTTGTTGTCAAATTTGCAGGTGATAAAACCGAGGATATCAGGGTGGTCGACCCGCAGAATACCCATGTTCGCCCCTCTGCGGGTACCACCCTGTTTTACGGCTTCCGTTGCAGCGTCGAATACGGTCATGAACGAAACCGGTCCACTTGCAACACCGTGTGTTGAAAGAACTGCATCATTTTTGGGTCTTAGCCGCGAAAAAGCGAACCCGGTTCCACCCCCTGTCTTATGTATTAACGCCGCATGTTTAATGGAATCAAATATTCCTTCCATCGAGTCCTCGACCGGCAGAACAAAACAAGCTGACAATTGTCCGTTTTTTTTCCCGGCATTCATCAGTGTCGGAGAATTCGGCAGGAACTCCAGCCGGGCAAGCATACCGTAAAATGTATCCTCAAGCTTTACAACATCATAATTTTCATCGTATTTTTTCTCAACTGCCGCTGCACATTTTGCCACTCTACGAAACATTTCCTCAGGAGTTTCAATGATATTACCTTTACCGTCTTTTAACAAGTACCGTTTTTTTAAAACTCTTACCGCATTTTCTAAAAGCTCGATTTTCACAGGTTTAGCATCCCCAACCTCATTCTCATTTTTACTGTTACCCGGGATTTTACTATTTGCCTTGTCTTTTTCAAGTTCTAATATTTCCCTGACAGGACTAGGAATGTCGTTAGATATAGATTGCTTATTCTTTTTAGAGTTAATTTTGCGTTCTTTTTCTACGGGTGATTTATCTAAATATATGTCGATAATGTCAGCCATTAACATACTCCATTTTATTTCTGATTACCGTTTACCAAGCATTACTCTTTATTTTTAATTCAGGACAACGGGTTTTAATATACTTTCTCAAAATCTATTTGTCAAGTAAAAAATTCAATATGTTGTTGTTACAATATAATTATCCACAATATGTGGATAATATGTGTGGATAATATGTTAATTTTTTGTATATAACATATAAAACTCTTTCAGTGTTCCAAGATTGTTTTTATAGTTTTTCAGAAATATGATGAACATAAATGAGCATATATTCACATTACTAATATACACATGTACATTATTTTTGTCAAGAAATATTTTATATTTTTTTATATTAATTTTTTTTCGTACTTTTTAAGGCATTTTAAATATTGAACGGTAATTTATATTTAACAGCTTAAAGTGTAAAAGTAGATGAACATGAGGAACCTCTGGAAATAGTATGCGTTAAATAAAAAAGCCCGTGTATGTTATAGAAAATTTTTTACATATTTAAAGACTTTGCAAGAAATGCTAAAGTGTTAATTTAATTAAAGGGGTGTTACCTTGAAATTCCGGTCTATATATATAATTGCGGCAATAATTTTTGCGGCACTTCTTTATGGTGTATATTCCTATTTATTAAAGGGCGTGCCGCAGTATCTTTTCTGGAAAGTTGACCTGCTTTCGACTGAGGATTTTACTAAGATAACAATCAATGATCCGGAAAATATCTGGTTAACCGGAGCAGAAGGGTCTATATACAAATCGGAGGATTCCGGTGAATCGTGGTCACGACTCCGTCAACCGGATGGGATTGCATTGAATTATATGTATTTTATCAATCAGAATACCGGTTGGGTAACCGGAGAAAACGGCATACTTTTATCCACAACCGATTGTGGAAAAACATGGAGTTCTATTACCGTCGGAGATACCGAAAGTTCTTTCTCAGCCGTATGGTTCCTTAACGAAAATAACGGTTTCATTGCCGGTGGTATGAAAAATCAAAAAGCGGCAGGGCTTTTATACAGTACAACGGACAGCGGCAAGCAGTGGAACAAATGCAATACACCTGTTTCTCATATATCCAGCCTGGTTTTCTTAGATAATGCTGCCGGTATTTGCTGCACATCCGACGGCTTGCTCCAAACGGGAGACGGCGGTAAATCCTGGTTGCCGGAACAATCCGAATCGAATTTACCGTTAGAACGGCTCTTTTTTATTAATCGTGAGTCGGGCTGGGCAGCCGGAAGTGAAAACGGTGTATATACAACCTCAAACGGCGGGAAAACATGGAAAGTATCAAGAGGCACCGAGGAATACAAAATAAATGATATATTTTTTATTGATACACACAGCGGCTGGGCAGTCGGGAAAGACGGTTTGTTTTTGTATACGCTGAACGGCGGCAAGTCCTGGGAGCGATTGGAAACAGGTGTTGTAGATGACTTTTTATCAGTCTATTTTTTTAATACCGATTTCGGATTAATTTGCGGCAGGAATGGTACCGTTATAAAGGTAGAAACGCTCCCCTGATTTTTTCTTAATTTTTTTCGTTTTGAGAAATAGTCAATTGTATGCTAAGGTTGCCGTACCATGCGATAAAAAGCATGGAAATAGCCCGGTCTAATAAAAAAATGCAAAACTTTTATGAAAAAATCCGTCTAATAAGCATAGCCATAGCTTCGCTATAAGTGAAATACTCGATATTACGGTGCATTATGGACAATTACATCGATATACAGAATCTATATAAGTTATACAGCCGGGGCAGGTCGAAATTTACCGCACTCGATGACGTAAATCTCAAAATCGGCACCGGTATGTTCGGGCTTCTTGGTCCTAACGGAGCAGGTAAAACGACTATGATGAAGATACTCGCAACGCTGCTAAAACCTACATCCGGCAAAGTCTCGATTTACGGCTACGATTTATTTAAAAAGCGGAAAAAAATTCGCCGTCTGCTCGGGTATTTGCCGCAGGAATTCGGCGTATATCCCCAACTATACGCCCAGGAATTTCTCGATTACATTGCCAGATTGAACGGCCTAAAAGACAGAAAAGCCCGAAAAGCGGAAGTAGACCGCATTATGAGCCTGACTAATCTCGATGATTTGAAAAACAGAAAAGTAAAGACGTTTTCAGGAGGCATGGTTAGGCGGCTTGGCATCGCCCAGGCACTCGTCGGTTCTCCCCGCCTGTTGATCGTTGATGAACCTACTACGGGTCTTGATCCTGAAGAACGTATAAGATTTCGGAATCTTCTTTCGGAAATCAGCGGTCAGATGGCTATTATCCTATCCACACATATTGTAAACGATATTTCAAGCACATGCAATAACCTTGCAATTATACATCAGGGTAAAATTGTCTACTGTGATACACCGGCTAAACTTTTAAATAACGCCCGCGGCAAGACCTGGATACTCAAAATAGCCCATAATGAATTGAAACACATAAAAGAAAACGTCAGTATAATTTCAATGGTTATGCAGCCTGAGCATGTCGAGGTTAGGGTTGTTGCCGAAGAAGTTAATGGATTTTCTGCTGAGAAAGTCGAACCAAATATGGAAGATGCGTATATTTATTTCATGGAGATTCAAACCGGAACAAAATTGCATGAATACGAGGAACTATATAACACTCAGGCTAATTAAATTAAAAGTAAATGTGATCATAACTGTTTATATTTTGCCACGGAGTGGTTACTACGCGGCAAAGCCGCCAAGACGCAATGGAAAAATAAAGCTGTTGGCTGACATTTGAAAATTGACAATTAAAAACTGAGGACTCTTTGCGAGAGAATAGATAATAAATTCAGGGTATAAAATGCTCAATCTCTTTTCGATAGTAAAATATGAATCATTAATGCTTGTCAGGACGTGGAAGTTCTGGATTATCGTGGCAATAGGGGTATTTTTACCAATCCTTTTCAATGTTTTATTTATTATTGCCGACCGTGTCGGAACAAATGTCGGCTGGCAGGGACTTGAGGGAGCGGGTCCGTATGTTATGTTCAGCTATTTTAACATTTTTCAGATTGTAATTATCATTTTTTTAACCGGAGATTTCAGGGAAAAAGACACCAGGGCTCAGGTCGACGAAGTGATGAATTCGAGGTCAATGACCAATCTTGAATATATTTTTGGTAAATACTTAGGAATTATTATTCCGTTAGTACTCCTCACGCTTACCGTAGTGCTGTTTCTTTCTATTGCAAACCGGATTGTCAATGACACATGGTCGCTTACCTATTATTTTAAATTTTTTCTTATATTAAACTTGCCGGGTTTGTTGTTTGCGGCTGCTTTTATCATATTCGTCTCTTCGCTTTTAAGAAATTCATTCGTTGTATTCATTTTTGTTTTGTCATACACCATCGGAATGATTCTTCTTTCTTATAACAAGGCATTTTCAATGAATCAGTTGTGGCTTTTCGCTGATTATGTTGGATTTTTTCTCCCTCTATTTCCTTCGGATTTAACAGGTGTGTTAAATCTTGATATTATTATATCACAGCGGCTTTTTTACACACTATGAAGAAAATCGAAAGGAAATCCGAAACACTTCGCTTAAGACAGCATACACCACTGATGATGAGAATGTATATAGTGTTTCCCATTATTCGCTGCAATATGAGCTTTTTAAAAATAACCTGCCTGTTCAGGCGACAGCAGAGATGACGATACAGGCAAATAACTTTACTTCGAACCGAAACATTCCCCTGGTCTTGAATCCCGGTCTTAAAATAGTACGGATAAAAGATGAACACGGCAGAGAACTTTCTTATAAACAAAATACTCTGGAACTTATTGTAAATCTTTCCCAGCCGTTACAAAATGGGGAGAGCATAAAAATTATTCTTGAATACCGGGGAGATATCGACACAAGGGTCGTCTATTTGAGACGAAAAGAAAAAGACCCGGGTATACTGAATAATAAGAACGAAAATGCATTGCTGCCGACATCAACCTTTGAAAACGAACCGGTTCTGCTAAACAGGGAATACTCGTACCTACTGCCGGAAAGCTTCTGGTATCCACAATTGTATAATCCGTACACTTATATTTATCCCGATAAAGCGCCGGTTAATTTTTTTACCGGAGAGTGGTCGTTTGATGTTCCGAAAGACCTCACGGCTCTCGCACCGGGACTGCTCGAATCGGTCGATTCAACAACTGTATCGGGAAGAAACCGGTTCCAATTTAATACATCGACGCCGGTCAAAGGCATCGCTTTTGTGGCGGGTGCGTATAAAACATATTCAATGAACGTTTCCGGTATAGATTTTCAATTGTACGTAAGTGAAAAACATGCGCAAATTGTGGAGTTTTTCAGTGAAATCAAAGAAGACATCCGTTCGGTCATAGCGGATGCTTTGAGAGGAATTAATGAAATTACCGGTCTCGACTACCCGTTTCCGTCATTGACGTATGTTGAAGTGCCGTTATCGATACAATGGTACCAGGATGAAGGGCTGTATTCCGAAGCAATTGCGCAAGCCGGAATGATTCTTTTGCCGGAGTATTCGGTTGCTACATCCTATGAACGGGACTTTAAAAGACGAATAGACAGGACAGAAAGAAGTGGAGAGAAAATAACGGATGCAGATATTAAAAAGTCATTATTTATCAATATGGTTCTGAACTGGATTTTTAGTGATCAAATGTGGGCTTTCGGCAGCAGGCAAATTCCGACACCAATGTCAAGCTTTTGGTCTCAACGAGTAAATTTCACAGGCGAACTATACCCATTATTTGAGTATTATTTCGACAAATTCCTGCAGCAGTTAGTTACAAACGAATTGAATTTTTTTGTTACCAATGAAACCCGACCAACAATGTTTGTAGATTTCGGCGGGGGATTCGATTGGAATGCATGGCAATTTCAACAGACGTTCGGCGTCCATATTGACACAATGTACCGGTATGTCAGAACGAATTCGCTCGGTGAAATGAGACCCGACCCTGAAAGCGTTAACTTTCACGCCGTTATGAAGTTCAAAGGACTAAAACTTAATTATATATTACAGGAAATTATAACGCCTGAAAAATATAAAATGGTTCTTCAGCGGTTTTTAAACGAATATGCATATAAAAATGCTTCAGTAAAAGATTTCCAGAAAATTTGTGAAGAGGTTCACGGCGAATCATTGAATTGGTTTTTTAACAGTTGGTTATACAGCACAGCCTTTCCGGGATACGTAATAACGGCGCTCGATGCCTATAAACTTGAAGGAGGAAAACAGGGAGTCCGGTATCAGGTTGAACTAAAGATAAAGAATGGTGAAAAAGACCCGGGATTTCTTAAAGTGGCGCTCACGACAGAAGGGGGACAACTTGTAAAAAGGAGTGAGATTCAGGATAATCAAGAACTTCAATTCAACTTTCTCTCGGATGATGTTCCTGTGGAAATTATTGTCGATCCCGTGTTCTCCCAGAACCAGAACGCACTGCGGAAAAAAGTTCGCATTCCGGACGATTTTGATAAACGGCAGGCGTGGGACGGAATTAAAGTTGTAAACGTTCTTACCGAGGAAACGGGGGAAATAATCATCGATGACCTCGATCCGGGATTTAAAGTTATCCAGCTTGATGAACAGCGGTATTTTAGACCGGTTAGGAATCAAAATGCCTGGTCGGTGAGAGTAATGGAGAATGCGTTCGGAAAATATAAATTTACCTATCGCCTTAAGAATAAAGGCACAGGATTAATGCCGGCGCAATGGGAGACCGACATTCCTGTATCGGGTGTATATGACGTTCAGGTTTATATTTTTGAGATGAAAGACAGCGGATATAAATGGTTGGAGCGAACCATCGCTACTAAATTCAAATATACAATACCAGAAGGAACCTTCGTTAATGCCGGAACCAATAATGCCGTTAACCACGACAAGAGAACCGGCGAGTTTTTCCTCGAATGGCGCATTGCGGATCCCGGCTGGAACAGCCTCGGTCAGTACTACTTTGAACAAGGTGCTGCCGCTGCCGTGCAACTTTCGGACGATGCAGACGGCAGAGTGATTGCCGATGCCGTGCGCTTTGTGCCGGTTGAACCCGGCAGCCCGCCTGACAAGTATTGAAACCTTTGCTGCGTGTCAATCGTCTTACATGTAAGTAAATAACTAATCCGTTAAAAACTTTTAGTCCAACAGCCGAATATATATTAGACCTACTGTAAAATAGCAATCCCGCTAAGCGGGATCGGGACTCCGGTCGAAATAACAATCCTGCTAAGCGGGATATTTCTAAATCTTATGAAAACGTCAGGATAATAAGAAATTACATATTCATTTTGCTTTGCAGGAGCGGATTTGGGACATAGTGATCAATTTGGGATAACCTGCTCCAAAACCGCACCCTTAAGGATGCGGTTAAGGTAATAATGGAGCAGTAACCACTATCGGCACCACTATGGATGCGGTTAGGGTAGTAGTGGGGCAGCGACCACTATCGGCAGCACTTGGGATGCGGTAAAGGTAGTAGTGGAGCAGCAACCACTATCGGCAGCACTAAGGACGCGGTTAAACAAGCAGTAGTGGAGAAGCGATTATTATCAACACTCTGAAGGATGACGTAAATCACACATCCGGTTCAAGTTATCCCGATGAGACCACAGTGCGGTAAACTTGAACACGCAGGGAAAAAATCGATTCTCGTTTGGCTGGAGCGCAGCAGGGTAACGGTTATTATTATTATTATTATTATTATTAACCGCACCCTTAAGGATGCGGTTAAGGTAATAATGGAGCAGTAACCACTACCGGCAGCACTATGGATGTGGTTAGTCACACATCCGGTTCAAGTTATCCCGATGAGACCACAGTGCGGTAAACTTGAACACGCAGGGAAAAAATCGATGCCCGTTTGGCTGGAGCGCAGCAGGGTAACGGCTATTATTATTATTATTATTAACCGCACCCTTAAGGATGCGGTTAAGGTAGTACTGGAGCAGCGACTATTATCGGCAACACTTGGGATGCGGTTATGGTAGTAGTGGAGCAGCGACTATTATCGGCAACACTTGGGATGCGGTTAAAGTAGTACTGAGGCAGCAACTATTAAACGCAGCACTATGGACGCGGTTAAACAATCAGTAGTGGAGAAGCAACTATTAACCGCACCCTTTAGGGTGCGGTTAAGTTTCCCTGTTTGTGGTATCAACCAAAGAGAAGAATCTATGAAAGTAATAGTAAATCAATTTGAACAAAATTCATTTTTATTTGTATTTTTAATGACTATAAAAATACACAACTTATGGTTTAATAACCTCGCATTAAATGTTTACACTTTTTTATTAAAAAAACAACAAACACAGTAACCTTAACAAAGGAGAAAGAACAATGGAGAACAAAAACATTATTAACCGTATCCGTAATACTGCCGGATTATGCCTCGTTCTGGTTTTATTCACCGGCATGGTAAACGACGCATTTTCGCAGGAGGTAATGGTACTCGACCTGGAAACCTCCATGAGGATCGCCCTTACACAGAGTAACGATATTATAAGACAGCAAAATTCGTTTGAACAATCCAAACTAGGACTTGAGTTTGCAAAAGCGAATCAAAGAACCCGAACAACGTTAACCTGGAGTCTTCCGTCATATAGTAAAAGAATTACACCTATTGCTACTCCGACAGGCGATGTATACACCAATAACCAGAGTTTTTCTACGAGTGCGTCGCTGAACATAACTCAGCCGGTAAGATGGACTGACGGAACAATTTCGTTTAGAACGAATTATAGTGCTAACAACCAGTACACTTTAGAAAAGGACGGCAGCAAAAGACAAAATCACAACTGGACTGACTCATTTAACATAAGTTACAGTCAGCCGTTGTTTCAGCCGAATGAACAAAAATTTGATTGGGATCAAAATAACCGCGATTTTACAATAGCGCAGAGAGAGTATGAACAAACCGAAAACAGTATTTGGCTCAATGTTATGAGAGACTTTTACAATCTCTATAGAGCCAAACGCCGTCTCGAGATCGCACAGGCTGATTTTGATAATACGAAAAAGAACTACGAAATGGCTGATAATAAGTATAAAGCCGGGATATTGGCTGAAGTGGATAAATTACAGTGGGAAAGTACTCTTATGAATGCAGAAAACTCCTTAGTTACCCAGGAATTGAGTTATAAGCGGCTGAAAGATGATTTTAAACGGACAATAGGTCTTCCGCTTGACCAGCAGATTGACGTCGTTGCCGAAATCGATGTAAAATTCATAGAAATCGATGAGCAACAAGCATTTGATGAAG
>Ga0111191_1015_pt1 | contig 17623 bp, 14 predicted proteins | sample DeeMarSWOR324_28_FD_80363 | JGI IMG/M metagenome (GOLD analysis project Ga0111191, IMG submission 80363) | bacterium SM23_31 | reverse complement strand
TTTCTCTACGGGATATGAAAAATCCGGGTTTAACCGCAATGTTATGCGATTCGCTTCATAAGTTACGGCACACTGCTCATAAATTTGAAATGTCGGTTCGACAAACAGTGCAGTTTTGTCCTTACTCAGGACGATTGAAGCAGTGGCGCCGAGTAGTTCATCGGAACCAACGCCAACAGATATATGGTTTACAGGCACATCCAAATATTTGCTTAGCGCAAACCGAAGAGGCTCACTTGTAATCGAAGGGTACCTGTTCCAGGATCTTTTGCAGACTTTTTTTACAATCTCCTGTTTAAGAGTTTGAGGTATATCGTAAGGACTTTCATTTTGATTCAGTTTTACTTCAGCGGAAACCTCTGTAAAAGCATAAGGTTTCTTATCTCTAATGCCCTTTTTAATAACTTTGTGCCAATTATTCACTGCGCACCTCTATGGATTGAGCATGGGCAAATAGTTTCTCTGCCCGGGCAAAAGCCATGATTGAATTTTTTGATTTTTCAAAAGCCTTTCTGTTGTATTCGGTAATCGATGTAAATTTCATGAAATCCAGCACGTTAAGCGGAGAAGCGAACCTTGCTGCTCCAGAGGTAGGCAACGTGTGATTCGGACCTGCCCAATAATCGCCAACTGCTCCGGGCGAATAACAGCCAATAAATACCGCCCCTGCATTACGTATTTTTTTAACGATATTCTGTGGATTTTTCGTCATTATCTCAAGATGCTCGGGCGCAATTGTATTAATCACATCAATACCTTCAGAAAGCGACGCAACATACATTAATGCGCCGCTATTGCACAAGGATTGACTTACTATTTCTTTTCTAAGAGTTTTTTCAATAAACCGTTTAACATTATTTTGAACTTGTTTCAAAAGTGAGTCTGAAGTTGTTATCAGAAGTGTTTTGGCATCCGGGTCATGTTCAGCCTGAGCGATAAGGTCCCATATAACATAATTAACCGGAGCGGTTTCATCGGCAAGAATAACCATTTCGCTTGGTCCTGCGGGCATATCAATACCGACTTTTCCGAAAACTTGTTTTTTTGCTTCATTGACATACTTATTACCAGGTCCTACAATTTTTACAACCTGTTGAACAGTTTCTGTACCGTAAGTCATTGCAGCAATAGCCTGAGCACCGCCAATTGCATAAATTTCATTTATACCGAATAAACTTGTACAGCCAAGAATAAGCGGCGAAATGTTTCCATCACTTCCCGGAGGAGAAGTAATTGCAATTCTCGGAACACCTGCGAGTTGCGCCGGAATACAATTCATAAGCAATGTTGATGGATACACTGCCCTGCCGCCGGGTACATATATACCAACAGATTCAACGGGTGAATAATGCTGACCGAGCGTAATTCCGTTTTCAGATGTTTCAGTCCACGACTCGGGAATCTGATGCCGATGATAATTTTTGATATTTTCGGCAGCTTTCGTTAATATTTTCTTTAACTCGAAATCAAGTGCATCTTGCGCTTTCTTAATTTTATTTTTATCAACTCGAATTGAATTTAGTTTAATGCCGTCAAATCTTTCCGTATAATCAAACAGGGCTGCATCTTTCCGCATACGAACATCGTTGATAATGTTTTTTACTGCTTCAGTCAGTTTTTCATCCTGTTTTTCAACTGTACTAAACCAGAATTGTACCAGGTCTTTTTTAGATTCAAAGATTTGCATTGTTATATTTGTTATATAAGACAATATATAATTTATACACGACAGAAAAGGATAAACCGGATTATTTATCCTTTTAGAAACAACATTAATGATTATTCAAGTAAATAAAATTGCTAATAGACTACTTTATTTAAAGGATATTCGATAATATCTCTTGCACCTTCTTTTTTAAGTTCGGGTATGATTTTACTAACTATTTTCTCTTTAATAATAATCTCCAGCGCTACCCAGTCTTCATCCAGTAACGATGATATAGTAGGTTCTTTCATTGCAGGGACAATCTTTCTCACCGTTTCAACTTTTAAGCGTGGCAGATTAAATTTTAATCCTACAAGTTCGTAAGCATTAAGCGCTCCTTGCATGAGCATTGCAATTCGGTCGATTTTTTCTTTTTTCCACGGGTTTTTATAACTTTCTTTATTGGCAATTAATCTTGGAGTCGACATAAGGATAGTATCTACAATACGCAGATTGTTTTCTTTTAATGACCTGCCGGTTTCAATAGCTTCAACAATTGCGTCGACAAGAATTGGAACTTTAACTTCGGTCGCCCCCCATGAAAATTCAACCGATGCCGAAATACTATTCTCATTGAGATACTTTCGGGTTATGTTTACCAATTCAGTAGCAATTTGTTTGCCTTCAAGGTCTTCTAATTTTTTTATTTCAGAGTTAACGGGAACAGCAACAACCCATTTTACTGGTTTCATAGACTGCTTTGAGTATACTAACTCAACAACTTCAAGAATATCTGCTTCACTTTCCAGAATCCAGTCTTCGCCGGTAATCCCGGCATCAAATATGCCTTTATCCACATAACTGGCGATTTCCTGCGGCCGTAAAAGTATTGCCTCCAGCTCATCGTCATCCGTAGAAGGGTAATAAGACCTGCCGTTTTTAGAAAACTTATAACCTGCTTTAGTAAAGAGAGAAAATGTTGTCTGCTCGAGACTTCCCGATGGCAATCCTAAATGTAACATTTTTTCACTGTAATCCCTATTTAATCTACTGTCCATTGCTCCTCCAAGTATTTTATAATAAAAAACCCACCAGAATAGGTGGGTTAGTAATTGTGAAATTATTTATGTTAATTTTCAATATAATACTCCCACCATTCCATACCGGAACGCAACATGATGATAATGGTGGTGGAAGTTGAAATTCATCTTTTTATTCAATAAAATAACTTACTTTTATAGTATATAAAAACAAATTTACAAATTCAAGTAATTTTTATAGAATTTTTCAATTAAGTAGTATTAAACATCTTTGATAATTGACTGCTACCCGGTGTACAACGAACATTATTCATTTAATTCTCCGATAAATTTCCACAAGAACACAATTGCCGACTTTTACCGCTCTTTGTATCTCTTTAACGTGGATTCTGAAAAAATCTAATTCATTAGAAATTTTCGAATTATTCAGGCTGGAACTCTTCGTAAATAAGACTTAACACAAGTGTTCCTACTTGCTTCAGGCTTTCCGGGCTGCATTTATCGGGTGTGTCTTCCAATGTATGCCAGTACTTACTCCCAACGAGGTCGGCATGAATAATATCGATGATCGGAACACCTGCCTGAATGAGCGGCTGGTGGTCATCTAAAATTTCCGAACCTTCTCTGTTCACAAAAACAGACAGCTTCAATAATTGTGCCCGTTTCCAGACCTTATCCACAAGGTCGGGCAGCATCCTTGCAGAATATCCCTCTTTTGGAATACGGAGGTTTTTATCACCCACCATATCGAGCAATATGCCGAATTTGTACGGTGTTTTAGGGAGATTTTTTGCAAAGTGCCTCGCACCGAGGAGGTAGTCTTGATATCTGCCTACCACTCCGTAATCTTCCCCGTCAAAAAAAACAATGTCCACGGGTACCGGCGGAGGGTATTGGGCCATGATGCGTGCAATCTCCAATAATACCGCAACACCGGATGCGCCGTCATTCGCACCAAGTATAGGCTGCTTTTTTAGTTCCGGGTCTTTTTCCCGGTCGGCCCTTGGCCGCGTGTCCCAATGTGCAGCAAGCAAAACTCTCTGAGCCCGGGGGTCTTTCCCGGGAAAATGCGCTATAATATTAGTCAATGTAAAAGTACGGTTTAAGTCTATATCACGGAACAGAAAAGGCTGAGTAGAGACTTGCGGTGTATATTTTTTCAGCTCGGCAATCAGAAACTGCTGACAATTTTTATGCCCCTCCGAACCGGGATTGCGGGGACCAAAAGCGACCTGCTGCTCAATAAATTTAAAAGCCGATTCACCTGAAAAGAGACCTACAGGCGCCTGGATTTGGGAGAAAATTACGGCTAATCCAAGACCAAAAACTGCAAATGTGCGTTTAATCATGTTATTTAAAACATACGTTTTATTAAAAACACTGTCAGGTTAATAATATTGCTTAACCAAATGCTGTCAGTTGGAGTATAAAAATACTTAGATTTTTATCAAAAGCTGACTACTGAAAGCTGACTTCCAATAAATTACCGTTTTCTCTTTTTTCTTTCCTGCCAGTCGTTATACGCAACAACAATAGGGGTAGCTACAAATACTGAGGAATATGTTCCAATAGTAACACCGATAATGAGCGCAAAAGCGAAATCCTTGATAATTTCGCTTCCGGATATATAAAGTATTATTACAACAATCAGGGTAGTTAACGAAGTAATAATAGTCCGGCTCAAGGTCTGGTTAAGACTTCGATTTATAATTATATGGTATGCTTCCCGGCGCAAAAGTTTTAAATTTTCCCTAATCCGGTCGGAAACCACAATGGTATCGTTCAACGAATACCCGACGATAGTTAATAATGCCGCAACAATAGGCAGAGTAATTTCTTTATTGAAAATACTGAAAAAGCCGACAGTTATAAAAACGTCGTGCATAAGAGCGATTATTGCACCAATTGCAAATTTGAATTCAAACCTCCAGCTAATGTATATAATCAGAAACAAGAGGGCAAGACCGATAGAGAAAACCGCTTTATTCCGTAATTCTTCACCTATTCTTGCCCCCACATTTTCAATGCGGTCAATAATAATAGTATTATCCGGAAAGTACTGGCTTAAAACTGTGGTAATATTCTCTGAAAAGTTAGTGGTTTCTTCTTTTTGTTCGGTAGTAATTAATATTTCATTAGCGTTACCGAATGTCTTAATTTCGCTCGTTCCAAGATTAATAGTACCTAAAGCATCTCTTATATTCCCGACGCTTTCCGGTTTTTCGAAGTTAAGTTGAACCTGTGTCCCGCCTGTAAAATCCAAACCGAAATTAGGTCCTCCATGCGCTATGAGTGAAATTAGCCCGACAGCAATTAAGAATATTGAAAAATAGGCCGCTGCTTTACGCTTACTGAGAAAATCGATATTAATATCTTGTTTGATTAATTCCATATCCCTTTTATCCTCTGCATTTCAGTATTTCATCAACTCCTTGTAATAGTATTCGAATTTCTATAAAACTGCAAATTTGTGAATCTCTAACATATCAGCGTTATATGCTGAGCTCCTGCAATGCGTATCTGCCTGTAATAAAGTCAAATATACACCGTGTAACGACAATTGCGGTAAACATACTTGAAGAAACACCAATCATGAGCACCAAAGCAAATCCCTTGATCGGACCAGTTCCGTACTGATAGAGAACAACAGCCGCAATCAGTGTAGTTATGTTAGCATCAAGAATTGTAATAAAGGCACGGGAATAACCGCTGTCAATCGCTGCACGAATAGTTTTTCCGGTCTGTAATTCTTCACGGATACGTTCAAAAATTAATACGTTTGCATCGACCGCCATACCTATCGTCAGGATAAGACCCGCAATACCGGGCATTGTTAACGTAGCGTGAAATCCGGCAAGAACAGCCATAATAAAAATGAGATTTAACAAAAGCGCTATATCGGCGAGACTGCCCGACATTTTATAATAAATAATCATAAAAATAACAACCAATAAAAATCCGATGGCGGCTGCAGTTGATCCTTTCCGAATCGAATCTGCACCCAAAGAAGCACCCACCGACTGCTCAGCGATGATGTCCATATCAACAGAAAATGAACCCGTACGGAGAATAATAGAAAGGTCTTTTGCTTCATTCATAGTAGGGATACCCTCAATAGAGGAGCGTCCGTCGCGTATCTGTGTACGGACCACAGGCGCAGAGTACACTTTATCATCAAGTACAATAGCAATCCGTTTTTCGATATTAGCGCCGGTAATGCGCGACCAATCTTTAGAACCGCCGCGGTCCATTGTCATCGAGACGAGCGGTTTGCCTGCAGTTGTCGGATCGTAACCTGTTCCTGTAGTTGGCCTCGCATCGGTAACTACTTCACCACCGAGTGCAACATCTTTTTCAAGCAGGAAAAGTTCATAATAATTCTCACCAAGGTGCGCAGTTGGTTTAGCATCCCAATAAAATGCGGCATCGGTAGGTATGACCTTTTGAAAATCCTCGCGCTCCAATAGTCTTTTAACAGCAGGAACATTCTGCTCATGGACACCGTTCCATCCTCCATACGGAGTGAAATTTGCGAGAAGAGACCTGAAAGGACCTTCACCAAAAGTTTTCTCATCAACAAGAACCGTTGATTCTTTATCCGCCTCTGTTAGTGTAGTATCGGATTGCCCTAATAATTCTGCCAGACTCTTTTCCGTCATCGTACTTGGGGCTTTAGGAGCTTTTAAAGAATCAACTTTTGTTGTATCGGTAGAAATGGGTTTTCCTTCTATTTGTTGGCGCAAAATCCTGTCGAAAGCATCAAAAACTTCTTCACCTGCTTCAATCGATTTTAAGAGCTTGAATTCTAACTTTGCGGTCTTTCCTATGAGTTCTTTAGCGCGTCCGATGTCATCAACGCCTGCTAATTCTACGATAATCCTATGTGCTCCCTGTTTCAGGATATTTGGTTCTGCGACGCCAAATTCATCGACACGGTTTCGCAGAATTTCAAGCGCCCGCTCAACTGCGTCGTCTGCTTCATCACGCAAATATTTCGACACTTCTCGTACATTGTTATTTTCATCAATGCGTTTATCACGGTTGAAATAGAGGTCTAAGGGGAAATTCCTCGACTCAGCCTCAGTTAGAAAGAACGTTATGAAATCCTCTCCGCTTCCAATCGGCTTATTTTTTATATTGTCAAACAAATCATAGAACCGGCTGTCTTTGTTGGTAGCAAGCTGCTCGACAAGACTCGGAAGGTTTGGTTCCATAACAAGATGAACCCCACCTTGAAGATCAAGACCCCTTTTGATTGCTTTACGCTCAAGATTTGTTACTGTTTCTTCCCCTTTTTTTGAATAATTTTTTACATATCTAATTAAGGAACCAACGGTTTTCAATTTTTTTGCTTCTTCATCCGGAATTTTAAACTCGAACTCTCTTTCAACTGACACAAAGACGTTAGCAATATCCAATGAATCCGCCCCGAGGTCTTCAATAAATCTCGAATTTTCAGTAACTTCACTAACGTCTATATTCAATTGTTCAACAACTATTTCTTCCAGACTATTCTTGAATTCATTCGATATATTATAATATCTAAATGTCGGTATTAGATAATACACGGACGCAATAATGCAAGCAAAAATTATAAACCAGCGAAACCGGTTATCTCGTCTCATTTCCTGCTGACTCCTTTTTGATTATTTCATATTATTATAACGCAAAGACGCAGAGAATTATTTATCGCAAAGACTGCAAATAGTATGTTGGTGATCCCGCTAAGCAGGACTAACACACATCAGTTCATTACTATAGAGACGCATTGTATGCGTCTCCACACGTAAAATGTGTTATCGTAAAATCCCGTTATTAATATTCTCCGTGCTCTCTGCGGTAAAAAAAATTAATTCAAATTATATTTTTAAATCTTTTCATGTATTGCGGTTTTTACCTATCTGAATATCAGAAATCAGAAGTTCTTCTGTTTCAGTGGATGCATGAGCTACTATTTTACCGTCGGGAGCATAAACTGCCGAACCTCCCCAGAAAAAGATTCCATGTTCATAACCAATCTTATTTGCAAATAGAACCGGTATTCCGAGATTTCTTGCATAGAATCTATTAATTGCGTAGTTTGTCTCCTTGTTTTTAATACCTTTATCCGCAGTAATACCTTTCACAGGGCTCGCAGACATTATTACAAGAACATCTATGTTTTTTTTAATATATTTAAATACCAACTCCGGATGCCATGCATCTTCACAAATTACTATACCTGCTGTTCCCCATGAAGTTTTGTGAGCTTTTAATATACAGCCTGCAGTAAAATACCTTTCTTCTTCAAACATGTCATACGTCGGCAGAAATATTTTGCGGTGAATTCCGACAATTCTCCCGTTCTCACAGCAAATTGCACAATTGTAATATTTGCGTTTTTCCCCTTTTTCAACAAATCCGGCTATGACGCCAATCCCTTGCGACGCTTCAACAATCTGTTCAATGTACGGGTCACTAACGTATAATGCAACTTCACTTACCGCTTCTCTAAGATAATATCCTGTAAGGCTCAATTCCGGAAACACAACAAGCCGAACATCTTTTTCTTTTGCACGGTTAATCCACTCGGTGTGTTTCCTCACATTTTCTTTCAGGTTACAATATTCGGACTGTAATTGAGCAATGGCAACTTTAATTTTCATTGATATCGAATCTAAAGATCCGCCTCCGGCGGACGGAACTATGTAATTTTACTGCCCGGCTCCATAAAATTGTCCGTAGTTAACAGTGCTAATTTCCCGTCTTTTTCAGCTGCTAATAACATCCCGTTAGAGAATTCTCCCCGAATTTTCGCCGGCTTTAAATTGGCAAGCAGGACAATCGATTTACCGTTCAGCTCTTCCGGTTCATAATAATCCGCCAGACCGGTAATAATGGAACGGATATCGTCGCCGTCATCAACTTCTAACCGATACAGTTTATCAGTCTTCGGTACACGGGAAATACTTTTTACTTCCGCAATACGCAAGTCAAGTTTACGAAAATCTTCAATTGTAATTTCTTCCAATTTATTCACCTCTTTTAGTGATTGCGCCCGCTTATCGCTGTCATCAGTCTTGTTGACTATCGATTCAAGCTTATCAACCTCATTCTGAATAACCTCATCCTCAATCTTATAAAATAAAATATCCGGTTTATTAATTGTCTTACCGGGAAGAAGAGGTGTATTTTTTATTTCCTCCCAGTTTTTCGTTTCAAATTCTTCTTTTATATCAAGAAAATGAATCACTTTTTCCATAGTAAAAGGCAAATACGGCGACATTCCAAGCGCAAGAGTTTTAATGATTTGGGAACAAATATATAACGTACTCGCACATTTTACCCTGTCATGTTTCAAGGTTACCCATGGTTCACTGTCGTTAAAATATTTATTAGCCTTACGTGCGATATCCATAAGTGTATTAACGCCTGCTTTGATTTGGAATGTTTCGATGTTATTTGCAAGCACATCCAGTTGATTTTCAACTTCACGTATTATTTCAATGTCTTGTTGAGAAAGATTGTGCGGTTCGGGTATTTTTGCCTCGAAGTATTTATCAATAAAAACAAGTGTGCGGTTAATAAAATTTCCGAGTATATCCGCTAATTCATTATTATTACGTGATTGAAAATCATGCCATGAAAAATCCGCATCTTTTGTTTCAGGTGAAATGGATGCTAAACAATAACGCAAAGAGTCGGGAGGAAACATATTTAGATAATCATTCAACCATACTGCATAGTCCTGGCTGGTGGAAATTTTACGGGACTCTAATGTTAAAAATTCATTCGCAATAACATTCTCGGGTAAATTATATCCACCGTAAGCCATCAGAATGACAGGGAAAAATATGGCATGAAATACGATATTATCCTTACCTATAAAATGGTATAATTTTGTCTCAGGATTGCACCAGTACTCTTTCCACAATTCAGGATTCCCTTGATTTTGCGCCCATTCTTTAGTGGATGAGATATACCCTATCGGTGCATCGAACCAGACATATAGGACTTTTCCTTCTGAGCCCTCAAGGGGGACAGGAATGCCCCAATACAGGTCGCGGGTTACTGCTCTATCTTCCAGCCCCTGCTCAAACCAGCCTTTGCAGAAATTTACAACATTGTCTTTCCAGCCTTTTTTCGGAAGAATCCAGTCTTCCAATTGCTTTTGAAAATTACTCAGTGGAATATACCAGTGCATCGTTTCCTTAGCTACGGGTACGGAACCGCAGATTTTACAGTGTGGTTCAATCAGCTTTGCCGGATCAAGCCAAGTACCGCAGTTTTCACACTGGTCACCGCGGGCGCCGACACTGCCGCAATTAGGGCATTTGCCTTCAACAAAACGGTCTGCTAAAAACCTATTACAATTCGAACAAAAAAAATGCGTTTCGGTTTTTGTTTTTAAAATACCTTTTTTATATATATCAAGAAAAAAATCCTGTGAAGTTTCGTAGTGAATCGGAAGTGAAGTTCTTGAAAAATTATCAAAGCTTATGCCAAATCTATAAAAACTTTTCTTATTCATCTCATGATATTTATCTACCACTTCCTGGGGGGTAATTCCTTCAACTTCGGCTCGGAGTGTTATAGGCACTCCATGCTCATCCGACCCACATATATATACTATATCATTTCCCATGAGCCGGTGGTACCGAACAAAAATATCGGCGGGAAGATATGCACCGGCTATATGCCCCAAATGGATCGGTCCATTAGCATAAGGTAATGCACTCGTTACAATAATTTTTTTATGTTTTCGGATTTTATCAGACATTGCTTTTTATTATATTAAATCAAAATAAAAGCCGAACGAATTAGCCCGGCTTTTAGTTACTATAACATACCGCTGTTATTAATGCATAGCACTCTATGAGCACATCTTTCGATGTTATTAATTCGCTAATAATAATTGAACATCCTTATACGGGAGAGACTCAGTAATTTCATTGTCATAACGAAGATGTACAATTTCTTTAAATATGTCGATTTTTTCTATTCGTGCATTTCCAGCAGGAGTTTTTATAATTGAATCTAATTGAGGATATTTTTTGAGAGCCTCCACATATATCGGCAATTCAAAGCGGAGACAACAGCGCAGCCTTTCACATATTCCGGTCAATTTAGAAGGATTGGTAGAAAGCATCTGTTCTTTTGCACACTGTGTCGAAATCGGCATAAATTCTTTGACTATGCAGGTTGTGCAGCATAACGGCAGTCCGCATTTTCCGCAGCCGCCCAATTTTCGTGCCGCCTCGCGAGAACTAATCTGCCTGAGCTCTATCCTGGCTTTAAATTGCTGGGCTAAATCTTTTACTAACTCCCTGAAATCAACACGCTCATCAGCGGTAAAATAAAAAGTAATTTTATTTGCATCAAGCTGGTACTCAACTTCTGTAAGCTTCATATTCAATTCGTGTTTCTTAAATAAATCTTTTGCAATTGGTTTTGCTGCCACCTCCTTCTTCCGATTTTCTTCCATCTGCATCAAATCATCCTTAGAAGCCTTACGAAGTACGTCGTTTATCGTATCGGTTTTTTCACACGGCGTATAATCATTTAAAAGACGATAAACGCATCCAATATCAATCCCTTTATCTGCCCGCAGGATGACATAATCGTTTACTTTTAACGGATATTCCTCTGGATTGGTATATATATCACGCCGGTTTGCTTTAAATCCAACTTCAACGTAATTGCTCATTGCCTAAACTTCCACCGAGCTTAAAAAATAATATTAGCAAAATCGTATTAAGATAAACATTTTTGTTTAGTAAATCAACAGATTTTTCGATATCACCCACAACCTTTTCGATTGTTGCGGTGTCGGTTTTTACAACCGATTGAGGGAGATCCATAAGCGAATCCATGTCGGGCTGGTTATCGGGATATGCAATTGCTGACTCATAGTTACGTTTTAACATTGCGATAAGTAATTCGAGAATAGACTTAATCTCATTAACATTGTATTTATCTGCAAGCTCTTCCTCCAGGGCGATTATCTCTTCCATAGGTTTAACGGCACAATATTCGAGTATTTTCGAACAGCATGTCTTTTTATCAATAAAATCATCCTGTAAAAACTCGAGCGCTCTGGCATAACTGCCTCCGGATAGTAAAGCGAAATAGCGAGACTCCTTTTCCGGAATATTCTCATGAGCCCGAAGAGCTTCCGCAATAGTATCGGTGGATAAATATGACAGGTGCAGTAACTGGCAGCGGCTTCTGATTGTAGGAAGCACATCATCCAATACGGTAGTTGTTAACACAAACGAAACATCATCCGGAGGCTCTTCAAGGAGCTTTAAAAGCGCATTTCCCGTGTCTAAATTTAATGTTTCACAGCCAAGCAAAATAACGGCTCTTCCATGACCCTGATATGACCGAAGCCGCAGATGCTTCTTTATTGCCCGAACCATATCGATATGTAAAGATGCGTTTCTGTGTAATTCTATTTTCCTGTAAGGATTGCAGGCTATCTCACCCCGTATTTGCTGGATCTCCTCCGGCTTCATTACCCCGGGTACAGGAAAAAATAATAATACATCCGGGTGTTCCATTTTCCTGAATTTGGCGCAGCTGACGCATTCACCGCAGGGACGCCGGTCAGGATCGTGGCAGGTGACAATTTGCGCTAATTCCAATGCTGCGGCGGTTTTACCGGTACCTTCGGGACCATATAACAGGAAGCTGTGCGGCATTTTTCCCGATTCTATCACCCGGGTAAAATAATGCTTTATTTTCTCCTGACCGATTAAATGTGTAAACATACTGTGATTATTAGATTTTTAACTGCAAAGGACGCAGAGACCGTAAAAAATTCTTATTCTTTTTATAGTTTTTATGTTCCCTTTGTGGACTTTGCGTTTAATTTTTTATCTTTTTCAAGATTAAATATTTAATTTGATTAATTTTTATCCTAAAAAACGATTCCTTCAATTGTGTTTAAAACATAGAGTGCATAAAACGTTATCCATTTACTCGGTTTTCCTTTTTTCTCTATATCGACATACATTTTTCCATTAAGGCTTTCGTCCATAAGCCAGCGGTCGCCTTCCTTCTTTTTATTCAGAATAATCTGCACAGCCTCGGATAGTTCATCTTTCCTGATATCTCCCGCTTCAATTAACGCTACAACGGCTTCCAACAGGTTTGTATTATAATGTAATGGGAATGCAAACCGCTTCCAACCAATTTTTTCCTGTCCCGGCTTGCCGGGATTATTAGAGCGAAAATCCTGATTAAATTTTTTTCTTTCTTCAGGAGTTGTTTTTGTACCTTTACTTTTGGTGTATGCCATATATGCATCGTGATATTGACGCGCATTTGAAATTACATATTTAAAAATGTGGTTGGCGTATTCCTTTTCAATTAAGATGCGCATGGCTTTGCGCATAAAATTTGTTCTCAAGTTTTCAGGTACCGAAGCAAACGCTCTTAATGTGCGCGGAACGGTCATATAGCATGTATCATAAATCGAATATTCCATTACAGGGCACGGAACACCGTTATTTCTTATTATTCGCTGTGCAATATAGTCAAACCCTTTTTTGACGTTCGGGTGTTCAGCGTACCCCATTGTATTGAGACCGCGTAAAACGTTTCCACAAAGACAGACAATCCCTTCTTTATCCCGCCACGGCGGGACTGCTTGATATCCCCCGTTATCCTGCTGAAGCTTAAGCACCGCCTCACAGCACTCACGGACACGCTCATCGTCTGCATCGGCAAGAAAATCACCAAGAAAAATAATTTGCCAGTATAATCCTTGATACTTTTTATAGGGATGATATCTTTGATAAGGCCCCGGCAAAAAGAAAGAGCGGTTATCAAGAATCACATTAACAGGATGATAGTTCATTATGTCATTCTTCGCCCCGAGTAATCGGGGTACATGGGAATCAGGTACTTTGACCAAATGCTTTATTGTCAAATACCGCACCGGAGGATTATCTTCTTCCATAAGCCAATCTAAAGCTGCTTGTTTTATAGGAATCATATTAACCGCTCCATTAAATAATCACGAAATACGCCGGTAATTCGTGGACTATTGCTCATAATTTTGAACGAGTTGTTTTAAGTGAGAATATGACAATAATTTGACGCAGATTTACTATGATGGATGCTGAAACCATCCCGCTCAGCGGGATAATTTCTTCAACAATTTTTTACTTTCTTTGATATAATCATCATAATAGAAAAGATTCTGATTGACTGTCTCTTCATATGGAGGAATTTTTTCAAGAAGCTCTTGAGCCTTTTGCTTTTGACCGAGATTGTAGTAGCTGAGGGCTTGATAATACCATGCTTCAATTAATGCTTCCGTACCATGAAATTCAATTTTCGGGAGAAAATCAAGAATGATTTTATAATTATCCAGCGCTTTTTCCCATTGTTGTGTATTGACAAAGGCGACACCGAGATACCACCGGGGGAAAATATGGTTTGGATTTTCCTTCAAAACGATGTCCGCTAATTTAAACACATCATCATATCGTTTTTCTTCTATATAAATCCTGAATAGCGCCATCCTGCCGGGTGTTTTTGCAAAAACACCTTTTTCAATAGACAAGTAGAGTTCATTTATTCCTTTTTCCCTGTTATCAGGAATAAAGAATCCAAAGAATCTTTTGAGTTTTTTTGTTTTCCAGTAATTGTATGAGCCGATACCGTAGTAACAATCATACAACGTGGTGTCTATTGAAATAGCTTTTTGCAGGTTTGAATTGGCTTTCATTCCATCCCTGGCAGCGCCCCACCAGGAACCGAGTATGCCTTTACGAACGCCCCTGACACCATACGCACCGCCGAGGAACATGAAATTTCGGGCTGACGGGTTCTTTTTAAGCGTCTCTTCCCCCTTTGAAATTGCTTTTTCTAATACAGCGTTTAAACTGTCATCAAAAGCCTGAGACCTGTAAATGTCCATAATTAATTCTAAGACAAATGCCTCAAAAAAAATCCCTTCTGCACTTTCAGGGTCAATCTCATTTAATTTGCGAAAGTGTTCAACAGCTTCTTCATACTGTGCAGAATATACCAGTTCAAGTGCTTCGGAGATAACAGTATTTTTTATGTCGGTGAGATCGTTACTATTCTGAGATTGTGAAATGGCGGCAAAAGGAATAATACAAACAATACATACAATAAATTTTTTAAAAAATTCTAAGGTTATCATATAATTTAATCAGGCAGAAATAGCAGTGATATTTCATACAAATCACGGCTTAAAAAAAAATACGAACGGCATAAATGAATCTAAACTTTATTTTAATATAAACCTGAACGAAATTACACCAAATTGGCTTTCCTGAGGTGCACTTTTTTCCAGAGGATTGAAAATCCACAGTTTAAGAACTTGTTTTGTAACGGACTCCAATCTTGCATCTCCTTTACTCAGAGGAATAACTTCTCTAACCATACCGTTTGGCAACACTTCGATCTTAAACTTGAGCACTACCTCTTTTTGAACATTAGCTGGGAATTCCGGGAGCGTTTCATTAATCAATTCCCGTGTACCGCCTTCCCAAAGTATTTCATAGGGTTTATCAATCTTTATCTCCCCGGCAACATTTTCCGTTGGGGGTTTGGTGACCATCTTTTTATCGGTCTCGATTGTTCGTGTACCGGGCAGCCGCCGCTCGCCGGCAAGGGGATTCTCTTTTAATGTCTGCGATTCCTTGCTTATCCCCTTCAAAGGGTCGATTTGCGCTGCAAGACGCTGGGCAGATTCTTGAGCCAGCAACTTATCTTTAACATCAACCGGAATTTTGTCTTTTTCCGTATTTAACGTAACCCTTTTGGGTATATCGACAACACGTGTCTTTTGTTCTTGAGCACTGCCTTGTGTCGACGGTGTTGGAGGCGGTTGTGTGAGCTCCGGCGTGATATTCGGGATTTCTGTAGCAGCTTCCTGTGAAGAAATGGTTACTTCCACAAATTCGGATGCTCTCGGTGTCATATCCACAGTAATAAAGAGAAATAAGATGCAAAGACCTACGTGCAAAATTACCGATAATATCCATCCTATTGTGCTGTATTTTTTTGTTTCATATAAATTATCCATTTACGGGCTCCGTTGCTATGGAAATTTTATCTATTCCGACTTTTTTACAGATATCCATAACTTCAACCAGGCGGCTGACCGGTTCCTCTTCATCGGCTTTTATTATAACAACCTCACTCGGATTTTCCTTCATAAGAGAATTCAGCCTGGCGCCCAATTCCGTTATGGAAACCTGAGTATCATTTAGATAATATAATTTATTTTTTGCAATAGTGACTGTGATACTCTTTTCAAGTACTTCCTCAGATGCTTCTGCTTTAGGCAGTTTGACCCTAATCCCCGGTTGAATTATAAAAGAAGACGATAAGAGGAAAAATATAAGCAGGAGGAGTACTATATCGGTTAAGGAAGAGAATGAAAATGTATCTAAAAGTTTGCGTTCCGTTTGCAATTTCATAATACCTCCCTCTTATAAGCATTTTCGGTAAGTTTCTCTTCAATAAGCAGGTCCATCAGATCATTAGAACTACTTTCTATTTCAAAGACAAAACGTTGTACTCTTGTTACGAGATAATTATAGAAAATAAACGTAGTAATACCGACAATTAGACCTGCTGCCGTTGTTATAAGCGCTTGCCATATACCTCCGGCGAGGACGGCAGCATTGACACTGCCTTCTAAACGCTGGATTTCCATAAACGCTGCGATCATTCCCGTTACGGTACCCAGAAATCCGATAAGCGGAGCAATGCCGGCAATTGTTGCGAGCACCCCCATATGCCGTTCAAGATGAAATATCTCCTCCTTTCCGGCTGATTCAATTGCCCCTTGAATTTCATCTTTTTCCCGGTGGGCTCGGAGCAGCCCCTTTTTTAACACTTTTGCAGCCGGTCCAGGAGTTTTTTCACATAAGGTAATTGCTTCATTCCGGTCGCCTTTTATCATGAGTGATTTTATTTTCATCATTAAATGACGGGTATTGGTTTTAGATTTGCTTAACACTATCCATCGTTCGATAATGATTGCAGCCGCAACAACGGAACACAAAAATATCGGAACCATTAACCATCCGCCTTTTGCAATAATTTCTAAAAGGTTAACTAAAAGTTCCATTCCACCTCCCTTCCGCCAGAGGCGGATCTGCCTATGGCTGATAATTACTTTCCAATGAGTCTATTCCGCCGGAGGCAGATCCGCCTCCGGCAGACGATTATTTTATACTTAATGCAAACAAAAACTCGGATAAATCAAAATTACATAAATATAATAAAATTTTCTCAATTTAAAATCAAAATAATTTGTAATTATCAATATTTAACGATTTTTTTTATATGAACCAAAACTTTGGCAAAAATCACTTTTTAGAACACTGAGCTTTACCAGAAGTACCGTAATCCCGCACCACCGGTTAAGTCGGGAGCTAAATAGTTATTCCACATTTGATACTTTTCATTAAAAATATTGGATATATACATGTAACTTCCGAGTTTCCGATTCCACTGTTTACTGATTGTCAGATTGCTTAAAAAGTAGTCTTTTAATTTATTATTCACCCCGGGAAGAATAAAAGGAGCAATATACCTCTTACCGATATACTGTCCATCAATAATAAATTGAAAATCATGACCCGGCATAAAATTGAGTGAAAAATCGAACGTAAAATTTGGTAGGTACGGCACGTGTTCTGCAAATTTACTCTTTTTTACGGTATAATCCATGTAACTTATTGCGCCCCAGGCATTGAGTTTGCTGAAGGGATTCCAATTCACTATACCACGGTATTCGTTGACATCCAGAACGTTGTTGTAATCGTAGAGCCACATACCTTCAGGCTGTCCACCCATGCTGAGCCCGGTGTCGATCAGAATACCATAATTTTTGATTCTTCTGTCATTATAAAAGATTTCAAACGCCAGATCGTATGCGTATGACCTTTTCCAGCCGACTTTT
>Ga0111191_1014_pt1 | contig 17682 bp, 14 predicted proteins | sample DeeMarSWOR324_28_FD_80363 | JGI IMG/M metagenome (GOLD analysis project Ga0111191, IMG submission 80363) | bacterium SM23_31 | reverse complement strand
AATATTATTTTTTGAATAGTAATACATAATTTGGATAAGCAACCGCATAAATATTTTCATTATGTGAAAAATCAAAATCTATACAATGATATTTATGCTCATTATTAATATAATATTCTAATAATATTTCTTTATTCAATTTTAAATCTTCTTTTGAATAAGCATACAATCTTTCCCAATACCTTCTTTCTTTTTTCCCTGAATTCATATCATCAAAATGATATACATAAAAAAAATCACTGTCTATGGATACGTCCGTCACATAAGTTTTTGCCTTGTATCCGTCATCCTTCATCCTATCCTGCCTCCTTCTTCTTTCATTATATAACCGCCGTGAAACGCTAACGCCGGAATTAGAAAGGTCTGCTTCCTGAATTATATTGAAATCAGGATCGAATACTCTTAAAATAGGATAATTTGCAAAAGCAAAGAAAATATTCCCTGAAACGTCAATTTCATAGTCCCCCATGCTGTCAAGCATATACCATAGATGCCAATTAGAATTAGTAGTATCAATTTTAATCGGCATTAATTCCCCGCCACTTTTTATTATCTCACCTTTGTCATTTAATAGTGAAAAAAGAGACCCGTTGCCAGGCATATGGACATAAATCCTGTCTTTTTTATCAACAGCCGGGTAGTAATAATCATATCCCAATGTTGAACCAATACTAAACATAGTTAAGTGATTATAATTCTCATCAAATATTTGATATCTCGAATTAACCCAATCAGAAACAATCATTCTTCCATCGCTCATAAATGCGAAACCTGACGGATTTTGAAACTCTCCCGGACCTTGCCCAAAACGTCCGAAGGTCGTTAAGTAATTTAATTCTTCATCAAACACGACTATTCTATGATTACTAAAATCTGCTATATAGACTTTATTATCATATTTATTATACATAATTCTTTCCGGACTCCTACCTAACTTATCATCATTGCCAAACGTTGAAACCACTTTAACAGCGGTCTTGACTTCTACGGGGACATCAGGATAGATTATAGGTTGTTGTGAATTACCATCAGAGCAACAAATAAATAATATTACAACACTACAAAATACCGCAAATTGTGAGTTCCTTTTAGATTGCATTATCCGACCTCCTCATTAAATCTTTCCAGTAGTAGTTTCAATTCATTATTTTCATTAAAATAAAGAGTAAAATATCTTATTACGTTTTATTTACTGGAGAATAACAAGCTCAGGGACTTTTAGCCGTATCAACTCTGGTTCTGCGTAAAACCCGGAAGCACTCAGAAGGAACTGTCCACAGAAGCATACTTTAATTCGAAATGAAAAATATGTTTATAATATATATATATATTAAGTGATTATGTCAAATAAAAAATTAAAATTTTTTAAATATTTTTAAACTTTTATTTATCCGTTTGTACTATTTCAATTTCGTTATTCTCGATACGCGCCATCATGTAAAGCTGGAAGAATAGAATGGTTATAAAATACGTTACGCCTGCGAGTATGACTTGCTCGATAAAACTGTATAACAATTGTGTGTCTGATTGAACCGCGCCTTCGGAATTGTAATTTGAAGCCGGTTCAAAAGCGCTTGAAAACATCGACATTAACAGCGGAAAACTTAAAATAACGAGCACCAATACTTTAATTAAATAGACTGCAAAAACCTTCCATTGTTTTCCGGCTATCAGAAGGAATGACCTGGGAATTGTTTTAACGTTTTCTTCGAGAACGACTACAAATTGTACCAATGTAAACTGAATTACAACTAAAATACCGGGAATAATTAACAGCACAAAACCGAAGTCTGTTAATAAAGTAATTAATGCGGAATACAGATAAAGCGGCATCCATTTAGAAAAACCCGTTCCCAGTGAATCAATGAAATTGATTTCTGCATTTTCATACATCCACGGAAGAGCAAAGATAAATACAACAAATAAAAATGATTTTGGAATTAAAAAAATCAATTGTTCTATAAAAACAAGTAATAACGAATAAAGAAGGTCGAGCGGCTTAGCCGTTTCAAGGTCCAATTGTCCATATTGCGAAAAAATTGTTTTGTCAAGAACTACATAAAAAAATGTTACGATAAATGCAGTCAATAAAATTAGCTTTACCATAAAAGCGCGGTAATTCCAGAAAATGTGCCATGCTTTTCGAAAAAAGTACGCATCAAAAGCCGTTGGGAATCCGGCATTTCGATAATCTTCAGCAATATTCATAAATTTTCAGAGATACAGTTTGATTTATCATGTGCCGAGACTTTGCTTTACGGCAATACCGGCAAGGATTTTTGTGGGATTAATCAACGTTACGTCGTCATAAGATTCCTTCAGCGCAAGGGGGATTTCCGTACAGCCCATTATAACTTTTTCCTGCGCAGGTTTTTTCAAGGATTTTATCGCTTCTTTAAGCAGCTTTTCAGCATGATTTATGTCTTTTCCTGCTTTAATAAAATCATATATTGCCTTCATGACATATTCATTCTGTATATTTTCATCGGGGATCACAGCGGTGATACTATGGCGTTTCAGGTATTCCTGGTAAAGTTCCGTTTTAAGTGTTCCCGATGTAGCAAGCAAACCCACTTCTTTAACACCGGAAAAGCTCTCGATAATAAATTTGACCGTTTCCTCGATCATGTTGACCACGGGAATACCGGCAACTTCCTGAATTTCTTTGAAGAATTTATGTGACGTATTGCATGGAATAACGATAAAATCCGCACCACCTTTCTCAAGGATGCGTGCGCTTTCCTGTAAATACAGGATAATTTTTTCCGATTCAGCAGCGTTAATACTTGCGGTTCTGTCGGGAATTTTCGGATTGCTGAAAATCAGCGCAGGAATATGGTCCTGGTCTCTTGAAGCGGGCGTAATATTGATTATGTGATTATACAGGTCAACCGTTGCTTCCGGTCCCATACCGCCTAAAACGCCGATGACTTTGTACTTGTTTAAAAACATATAATTTATTCCCGTTTTAGTTCAAGGTATAAACAGGCTCGTTTTTTCACCCTCACCCTGTCTTTCTTCCCGCTTAGCGGGAGAGAGGGGAATATTGTTGTAGTTTCAGTAATAAAAGTGCGTTTTTATAAGATTAATGTATATTGAAAAAACTGCGATGAATCGACATTTTACTCTTTTTTCTCCATCTCTAATGAAACAGGTTTTTCCTTGAGGACGAACCGTGCGAAATACACTTTTGTAAGACACGTAAGCGGAATTGCAAGAATAACCCCGAGAAATCCCAACAATTTTCCCCATACGAAAACAGAAAAAAGGATAGTAGCGGGCCGCAAGCCGGTTCTTTTTCCCATTATTGTGGGGATGAGAATCATATCCTGAATTAATTGCACCACTAAAAAAACAATGAGAACGCCGCCAATCCGCAGCAACAGGCTGCCGTCTACTTCAACGGCTCTGCCGATCGCCAGCAAAACTGCCGGAATTATTGCAACTAAAGTACCGAAATTCGGTATCAGATTGAGGAATCCTGCCAAAAACCCGATAAGAATGGCTAACCTTATATCAACGATTGAAAAGCCGATGGCAAAGAGAATACCAAGAATAGTAACTATTGTCAATTGACCGCGAAAAAAAGTAACGGTATAATAATAGGTATCCCTAACAAACATCTGAACCGTATCCCGGTATTTCTCAGGAATGTACTTCAACCACCGGGCACGGAATCTATGGATATCCCGCAGCAGAAAGAATACATACATCACAACGATTACGCTTCCGACAAGGAGATAAATCAAGTTCAGCAGCTGAGAAAATATATTCGTTAAGTAATTTATTAGTGTATCTACGAATTGAGTCGATTGTAAATTTTCAATTATTTTATTCAGGTACTGGTCAACGCTTTGCGTAGAATCTTCACCTAACTTTGAGGCTATTAATTGGTAAATATTTGAGATATAATTGGGAAAAATCTGGCTGAACTGACTTAACTCGGAAATTATGTACGGTATGCCGAAGAAAAATATCAGAAAAAGTATCCCGAAAATGATAAGAAACACAAGGATTATTGAAATTACTCTCGGAATTCCGATCCGCTCAAAAAGATCGACCACAGGGTCAAGTAAATTGGCAATGATAAATGCAATAGCAAAAGGAATAAGGACCATACGAAGATAATAAACTAATAAGAACAGCAGACACAACGTTATCAAAGAAACTATTAATCGAAAAATGCGGTCTATATCATATTTTTCGGATTGTAACACTAAACACTCCGGAACGTAAAATAAGGTGGAAGCATTATCAAAGTGATAAAAATTTAAATATTAAAAATATACGGAGAGCTTACGGAATACGCAAGAGAAAAATAAACTTCTATGTGCGGTAAAAAATATAATTTTAAATTTTAGAAAGCGGTAAAAAAAAAGAGAAACCTGTAACGGTTTCTCCGAGTAATACAAAAATCCTCAAATTTTTAGAATATGGAAAAGTGTAAACCACCTTCAATACTGATGCTTGTATCGCTGCCGCTAAGGATAAGACGCACATTAGCAAAAGGTTTATAATTTTTAATTATATCAAACCGTAAGCCGCCGATAACGTTAACGGAAATATCTGTTTCTTTTGTATTATCCTCCTTAATCTTTTTCCTGAAAAATCCTAAACCTCCACCGGCATATACTGTCCCTAATTGCAGCGGTAACCAATCATATACAGCATTCAGCCCTAAAAACCATTTTGAATCTAATTTAACATTTCCGGGGGCTTCATCGGTAAAGATTTTATCGATACTTGGAATGATGTGCAAGCCTGCAGCAGGCAACGGTTCTACATCAGCTTCAACGCCGAAATAAAGGTCGGCATCTTCAAGAAAAAATCCGGCTCGCTGTCCTATGTCGAATGATTGTGCAAATAAAGTAGAATTATACAGAAATGGTATTATGCAAAGTACAAGTATTACAGATTTTTGTTTCATTATGCTGCTTATCATAGACATTGAAGATTTAGCTGTTAATACCGATCTTGGGTTGTTTATCTTTAACGGATACTGCGGGCATAATCAACTTTAAATGTAAAGATTATTTTATCAACACTGTTGCGGCCTTCATTAGAAGTTAAAGTTTTATTAATCTGCCCGTAGATATTTATCGATTTACTTACTTTCAATGAATATAATACAGCAGTATAACTTATATCATCTTGTAGAAGTTCGTAAAACTGAGGTATCGAATCAGCTTCAGAGACAGTTCCTAACTCTGCAAATGTACTTCCAAAATGAGCCAAATATTTTCCATCTTTTTCAAATACCCTGCCCTGGAATATAACTTTTTCTGCTTTACCTTTATTTAATGACCCGAGACTATACCAGTCCGCATCACCGCCTTCTTGAAAGGAATTAAATATGAAAAGCTTTGCGTTTATAAATCCATAATCTGCCGGATCGGTTCCGTACTCAACAATCCGGTTTCCAATATCATATATTTTCCCACCTGCCGCATTTTCCATTTTATCTACAATTATTTCCTCTTTGTTTATATCAGTTCCCTCACGAACATAGATTCTATATGTGGTATCATAGCCAATTTCTTCAATTGGTAATGCAAATTTAAAAACGGTAAATTTTTTAGTTTCACCTATACTATAAACAACATTATAACCCTTAGCAGCGATAAACACACTGTCAGGCGGCGGCGTTATATCTTGATATTTGGGAAGGAAAATCTCCATTCCGAAATACGTTAAAACAGCGATAAAAGCAGCTAAACCAAAAACAGTTTTAAAGAAAGCTTTTAATCTCATGTTTCTTGCCAGTATTGTATCTTTTCCAATTGTTTCTTCACGATAGTCATATCGCTGCTTATTCAGTTGTTCCACATTCACCAAAGGAGGTCTGTCGGGTATCTCAATAGGGATTTCCGGTTTGCGCATTTGTACGCCGGCAGCCTGAAGTCGCTGTGTTATAGCGTCAAAATCTACAGTTTTCCCAAAAATCTTATACTCCGTATATTCGATCCCCTCCACCAATTCCACGGTAAACTCTTTGTCTTTATACTCAAAAACACCGTCATATAATTCCTTTGAATTAATTTCCTCTAATTCCTTATCAAAAATAAAAGGGATTAATATCTCCGGGTTTTTTAATGCGGTTAATTTGTCTACATAAGATGCGAAAATGATATAATCATGTTTCCATCTCACCGGTGCCCTGCTCTTGCTTTCGTTTGCACCTCCCCAAACAGCTATGTTCTTCAAATTCACCTGTCCAGCCATAAATGATCCTCTTAGTTTGGTTAAAACAAATGTATTACTAAAAAATAATAATATATTTTGCTATAATTAGGGAAAAAGGTAAAATTTTCTTTTCAGTTAGTCAAGACATTTTTTCATAAAATACTATACTATATAGAATCTAATGTTAAACTCACTATTTTTTAAAGGGGCGATACGCTATTAAAATCCCTGCATAGCCGCGCCGCTCCTGCTTTTATTAGAATAATTGCTTCTTACATTTAATTATATTTCGCAGTTAATTCCGCGGGCGGAAACATTTCTTCCATTTTTAAAAGATGTTCCCAGTTTTCTTTAATCATACCCTGAAGCATTGCTGCCATGGAGTCATCTATCTTTGAAAACCGCTTCTGCATTTTTAAATATTCTTGAAGCGGCTGAATTTTTGCCGGCTTATGTGTTATGTGATATTCCTTATGATTAAATACCTCGTATAAAGGGAACACCCCCGTGTTAACTGCAAGTCTCGCAATTTTAACAGTATATGAAGGCTCAATTTTCCAGTTAGGAATACATGGAGAAAGAATATGTAAAAAGCGGAATCCCTGAATTTTTCCTGCAGTTTTCACCTTTCGAATAAAGTCATCCGGATAACCGATACTCAGAGTTGCCGCATAGGGGATATTATGCTGTATCATTATGCCCATAATATCCTTTTTCCCCTCTTTTTTCCCGTGAGGTGTGGTGCTGGTAATCGCTCCAACCGGAGTTGCAGAACTGCGCTGCGCACCGGTATTTCCATATACTTCATTGTCATAACACACATATATAATGTCCTCATTCCTTTCAGCCGCGGCGGAGATTGTTGCCATTCCAATGTCGAATGTTCCTCCGTCGCCGGCAAACGCAATTACATGTCCCTTCTCGTTGTTCATCTGCTGTACGGCTTTCATTCCCGCTGCAACCACCGAAGATGCCGCAAAAGTTGATGCAACTACCGGGACTTTGTATGAAGAATACGGAAAAGAATGCGGCGTAACAATTGCACAGCATGCCGGTATTGCCATCTTGACTTTATTACCGAGTGCGTCGCCAATAAAATTAAGCGCTATGGACATACCGCAGCCTGCACAATTAGTATTTTTAGACCTCAATATCTCCGATTCGTTCTCGATATTCATTTATAATCCTTTCCATATAGAGCTTTCAGGACGTTTACGTTTGGAAATATCATCTACAATATCTTCAATTACATTTGGTGTAACGTCCATACCACCGATTCCGACAATGTAGCTCTGGACAAGATTTCGACTGCCCGCAAACCACAAAGAATTGAATACTTCCTGCACAAAAATTCCGCCGATTTTATTCGGAGCACCCAGGGCAAAATTCCGGTCAAGCACAGCAATCTTTTCTGCATTACCGACCAATTTAATGAGCTGTTCTGTCGGGAATGGGCGGAACATTTTTATTTTCACCATACCGACTTTGATACCTTTTTTCCTGAGTGAATCGACCACGTTTCGTACCGTACTGCTGACTGTAGACGATGAGATTAAAATAATTTCAGCATCTTCGTGGTAATGCCCGATTGCAGGATCTTCAGGGCGGCGACCGAATAATTCCTCAAAGCGATCCTGAGCCTCTTTATAAACATCAAAAACATTATATATTTCTTTTTCCATATCGTACCGGTGGGATGCAGTAACTCTGGGAAGTGCGAGCCCGCCGATTGTAAAAGGTTTTTCATGTTTTAAACGGTGCGGCAGGTCAAGCAGCGGAAGGTATTCGTCAGCTTCCTCCTGTGTCGGCAGCATTACAGGCATCATTGTGTGACTTAGAATAAACGCATCCACACAAACCATTGACGGCAGGAGAACCTTATGGTTTTCACTGATATAAAATGCCATTATGATATGGTCTACAAGTTCCTGGTTATTTTCGCAGTATATTTGTATCCAGCCCCAGTCCCGGAACATGAGGCTATCACCCTGCTCTGACCAGATATTCCATTCCGGTCCAAGGGTTCGGTTAACAATCTGCATAACAATTGGTAATCGAAAAAGGCTTGCACTTACTATATTCTCCGCCATATACAGAGCGCCGTTTGACGAGGTAGCGGTAAATGACCGCGCACCTTCAACACTTATACCGATGCATGCTCCCATTGCACTGTGTTCCGACTCTACGTGAAAAATTCTGCCTTTTTCTATTTTTCCCTTATCGAACAGTTGTACAACGGTCTCAACAATTTCAGTTTGCGGGGTAATCGGATATATTCCTGTTCCGCATCCACGTGCCTTTCGGTTGGCGTTACCGCAGATTGCAAAAGTATATCCCCCGGCGTAATTCGCTGTACAGAGTTCACTTATCATTGAGCCATAGCCTCTTTCTTTATAGTACGTTTATCTATAGCATTACGCGGGCATACCTCCATACAGATCAGGCATCCCTTACATCCTTCATAATTTATTTCAAGTTTCGTTGATGTAATTTTGTGAATGGTTCTCTCTGGGCAAAAAAGTACACATTTACTTATGCCGTCAGTTGCGCAGGCATTACATACTCCGCAGCTCAGGCAGCGAAGCGCTTCTTCTATGGTATCAATACCCAGATTTACTTCTTCAAAATTTTTAGTTCTTTTCTCTACCGGAGCTTCGGGTATTTCATTTCTTTTTGAAGGAGCAAAATAATAAAGGTTCATTTGTTGTGCGGTTGTTATTTTAGATTTGTCTTGAGCATAATCCGGAAGCGGCGCACCGCTAATATAATGATGAACAGCATCCGCAACCCTCCGTCCGAACCCGACAGCATGTGTAACAGTACCGTCATTTGACACAACATCTCCCACAGCGAATACCTTGTCATGCGACGTTATACCGAATGCATCTGTTTTAATAAATCCGTTCTCAATTGCAATATCTTTAGCCAAGAAACTTAAATCCGCATACTGCCCCGTTGCAAGAATTAAGGTTGTATACTCAATTTCATCATACTCATCCGGGACCGGGATAGGTTTCCGGCGGCCATCCTCACCGGGTTCGCCAAGTTTCATTTTCTGAACCTGTAAAATGCTTTTCCCCTCTCTGTGCAATACATGAACGGGAGAATATAAAAATCTTAATTTGACGCCTTCCTTAAGAGCTGCTTCAATTTCTTCCCGGATTGCCGGCATCTCTTCCCGGCTGCGACGATAGACAATTGTTACCTCCGGTGCACCCAATCGAAGTGCCGTTCGAGATGCATCAATTGCCGTATTACCGCCGCCGATTACAATTACATGTAAGCCCGGGCTAACTTTTTCTCCAAAATTGACTTTCCAGAGGAAATCAACTCCCTGTATAACATTATCAGTGGTTGCACCCTTTAATTTCAAATCGCTGCCAAAGCTTAATCCCACCGCAATAATAACAGCATCATATTCGGAAAGGAGACGCTCAAACGAGGATTTTGAATCAATTGGGGCATTACATTTAATTTCTACTCCGGAATCGATGATATACTGAATTTCGGCATTTAAAACATCGTCGGGTAACCGATAAGCAGGAATCCCCGTTCGCATCATTCCGCCGGGTTCGGGTTGAGATTCATATATCGTAGGCCGGTAGCCGAATCTTCTTAGTTGATATGCCGCAGATAATCCGGCTGGACCAGAGCCTATTATTGCCACTTTTTCTTTGCGCTCTATTCGAGGTTTGAGCGGTTTTACTTTACCTTTATCAGCGGCAAGACGCTCGAGAGCATGAATATTGATCTTTTCATCAATATCCTTCCGGTTACAAAAATCCTCGCACGGGTGAGGGCAAACCCTCGCCGTACTGCCGGGAAGAGGAGTAGTCTCTCTAAGTATTTCGAGTGCGCCGTCATAATTCCCTTTTGTCATTTCCTCAATAAATCCGCGGATGTTGTTACCTGCAGGACAATTAAAATTGCACGGCGGAATATGATCCTCGGAATAAAAAGGTTCTTCGCTTTTCCAGTCCCCCGTATTTAACAGCGGTTCTGTCCCGATATTACCCGTAATCAATGGAGGAATCGGCTCGGAAGGCATGACAACATCGATCACTTTTAGCTTCCCCGGGACTATATCGCCTATCTTAACTTCGGAAAACGCATCTCTTGCAGCGCTGATGTTTTGTTCCGGAAAGTTAATGGCTTTTATGGTTTTTTCAACAATTGAAAAATCCTTGCCGAACACTTTTGCCATTGCTCCAGCAATAGTTGTATTGGTAATGGGAGTTGTTTTTGTGCCTAATTTGTATTTCAAAGCAGTCTTTTTTGCATTAATAGTTGCGACACGGTAACCAGGGAATCTATTAAAGTGTTCAGGAGGATATGGGCTGTCGATTATCAAATAACCGCCCGGCTGCAAACCGGACAGGATATTGTCACTAATGAGTGTTGGGTCGAGAATTATTAAGTGGTCCGGATAATATATTTTACTTCGGTTCGTAATTTCAACATCATCAACTAATGTAAAAGCTAATATGGGAGCACCAGTGCGCTCAGCTGAATAATCCCCAAACGCCTGCACCCACTTCCCTTCAATCCAATACATGAAACCGAGAATCTTAGCCAGTGTTACGCCGCCTTGTCCCCCTCTGCCGTGAATACGAAATTTTATCATTTGCCCTTCTTTTAATCTAAAATCAATTAAATATTTTTTAATGTACTTATTTAATCATTAAAAGACAATAATCTATTAAAGTTATTGGCAAAAAGTATTCCGATACAAAAAAAGAGAAGATTTCGGTGAAAAAGAGTAGGAAAAAAGATATATAATTTTAAAAAATAAGAATAAATTCGATTAATATTCCTACAATTAAAAATATAAAGTATTTCATATAATCTAATAATTTTAACGGAAAACAGCGAATCCCGAGTACTAGGGATGAATTTCTCAAAACTTTCAGGAACTAAAAATCCAAAGAACATGTCTGAACCGCTGATGCCCTTGATTAAATGATTACTATGATGAAACATATATCATGTGGATCATTTCATCCCCGAGTACTCGGGGTGGCTACCGAAAATGCGTATTTAATTTGTCAACAACCATTAAACAAGTCTCATAATTTTATTTATGAATTAATCAGGCTAAATAAACATTACTTTTCTTACCGGACTATCGTTTGTATTACCATGCATTTATTGGCACTCACTACTGCTAAAAATAATATCAAAGATCAATTACGCTTCATTAAATACTTTTTACCTCATTTCAATCCTTAAGTTTTGTTAAGCTTTAATCACTGAAGGGAATTTACAAAATTTTCTAAATTATGCACTAAGTATTCTCTTCTTTGATAATCCATATTTACAAAATGTTTTTAACTGTACGAATGATTTACCTTAGCGAGAAAGCAGCTATTGATTTTTAATCGGTGATTTTACGGTGAATATAAACCATTTTTAAATTTTAATGGTTAATATTAGCATATAAATAATCCCGTAAAAAATTATTCGTGCTAAAAATAATCTGGCACATTAATTGCGAAATATATATTTAAGCTGACTTAACAAGCGAGGTGCAATGATGGCTAAACGGTTTAGTATCCTTATAATCGCAGTTAGTATTCTTATTAATTGCTCTTCTGACAGCACTACATCTCCTGAGAGTGTGGAGCCAGGAGTTTTAACAATTTCTATCACCGATTCTTATGCTGACATATCCAGTCTGTTAGTCAATATTAGTGAAATCGCTATTCATAAAGATAATGAATGGATAATAATTGATTCTATAGACCATTCTGCAGACCTTATTCAATACAACAGCGGTGATGTATTTGAACTATTCAGTGAACATCTTGAATCGGGCCATTACAATCAGATCAGATTAATGATCGAAGAATCAGAAATAATTTATAAAGACGAGACATATCCGGTCATGATACCAAGTTCATGGCAAACAGGATTAAAGTTAGTAAACGCTTTTGATGTATCCGAAGAAGTAGAAACGTCTCTTGTTCTTGATTTTGACGTATTAAGAGCCGTTCATATTACAGGACCCCCGGGCAATTTACAATTCGTGATGAGACCTACAATCAGAGTAATTGAAGAAGATGAAACAGGAAGAATAACGGGCGAAGTGACTAATCTTGACACTACTGCAGTTGCTTACGCATTTTCTGAAGGAGACACTGTAGCTGCCTCCCCTGTTCAGCAGTCGGGTATCTTTGTTCTTGCATTTTTACCGGAAGGAACATACAGCGTCCTTGTGGAAGATGCAAACGGTTTAAAATATGAGAATGAATCGGTTTTTGTTGAAAATAGAAAAACAACTAATTTAGGAGAAATAACGATACAATAATTTTTACATTTAAAATTACCTTTTGTAAACTTTTGCAGTTAAAGTGAGTTATTCCATTTATTCCCCCTTAATAAAGAGGGACTTATTTGCAGGTTTCTCTTTTTTAAGGGGGATTTATTAATACGTTTTTAACTATTGACAGGGAATATTTTGAGGTATGTTACTATAATATAAGTTTCCGTTCGAGCTAATTTTTACAAAGTTTTAATTTAAATATAAATTCGATTAATTCGGTCGAACCACCGCCTTTATCACCTCAAGATTTTCCACCGCTTTTAAAGCGGCATTTGTTTCATTTAGTGTATATATTTTGGATATAAATTTATGCCAGGGAAATTCTCCTCTAAATCGTTTCAGCATCTGTATTGCTTTATAAATATGACTGAAGTCAAAACCCCAGCATCCGCGAATGGTGAGATGTTTCTTGTTTATGTCAAGATGAGGATTAATTTCAATATCACCGGCATTAGTGTACTGTCCGACAATCAAATATGAACCGCTGTCCCTTGTCATGCGCATTCCTTCACTTACAGCCTGCGGATTACCCGAACATTCGACAGTTACATCGGCACCCCGCCCGGATGTTAACTCTTTTACCCTCTCGATACGTTCTTCGCTGTTTAAAGACTGAATATCGACTACTTCATCTGCGCCCATATTCAGCGCCATGTCCAGCCGGAGCTTTGGCGTACCGAGAGCAATAACTTTTTGTGCTCCCGCAATTCGTGCCCATGTAACTGCGCTCAATCCAACCGGTCCCGTTCCCTGGATAACCACCGTGTCACCAAGCTTTATTCCGCTGAGTTCAACCGCATGAAAAGCAGTAACGATCCCGCATCCTCCCCCGATAAATTCTTCAGGATTTAGTTCATCGCCAAGCGGCACAATTTTTACTCCGGGTTTTAAATAAATCACCTCACTCCAGCCGCCGCACAAACCGTCACTAACTGAATATGTTATGCCGTATACTTTTCGGTAAGGGCAGCGTGTCGTCGCTTTAGCAACAAGACAGTACCAACATTTATTGCAGGTTTCGTGGACATCAAAAAACGTAACAAGCTCTCCGGTCTGAAAAGGTCTGTTATCAATATCCCGGACGGTTCCCTTTATTTTCTCGATAGTTCCAACATTTATATGACCCGGAATAATCGGATACGGTACACCTGCAAGGCGTCCGTTCATAAGATGGACATCGGTTCCGCAAACTTCACTGTAGATCGTTCGCAAAGTAACGCTGCCGTCTTCCATTTCAGGGTATGGAAATTCCTCTACGACTACCTCCGACATCGGCTCTTTCATTACTGCGGCTTTAACCATGTTTTTGTTCCTCACTCAGAAGTTCCGATAATATAACGTGATTTATTGCTTTTCATAAGATAGAATTGAATCATTTGCAATGTGTACGGCTCAACAGGATATTTGTCTATATTTTCAGGGCTAACCCACACATACTCAAAGCCTTCATCATTAAGAATTACATCGTTGGAAACTGCATTACAAACAAAGTCAATAAAGATAAAATGCCTTTTTTTATAATAATATTCAGAGAAAATACAGTCTTGAATTGAGTGAAATTCTATATTATTTACGTCAAGATTTGTTTCTTCCTTAATTTCACGTTTAACCGCATCAATGAGTGTTTCCCCTAACTTAACATGACCTCCGGGTACGCAGTACATGCCCCTCCATTTATCGGATTTCATTAAAAATATCTCACCTTTTTCATTAAATATCAATCCCCCGACAGTAGATTCAGGAGCTAATTGAGGCTGTTTTGTGAGTTGGCGGTCTTGCAATGCAAATGTCTTCTAATTATTCTTTCATTTTGAGCACGCTGTTATACACTTCCGCTTCTATAAATATACGCAGTAACCTGTCATCAATATGGTTATCGTTAACTTCATACTGAAGTATCTCGAGGGCTCTTTCAAACGACACTGCTTTTTTATAAGGGCGGTCTGAAGCGGTCAAAGCATCGAAAATATCAGAAATTGATATCATTTTTGACTGAATGGGAATTTCGTCAGCGGTCAATTTATGCGGGTATCCCTTGCCGTTCAGTTTCTCATGATGCGATAAGGCAATCCTCGGGATATCTTTTATATCTTTAGTCCATGGTACCTGTCTCAAGAAATTAAATGTATGGGTAACATGCGATTCAATTTCAACTCTCTCCTGTTCACCAAGACTTCCCTTTTTAATCATCAAAGCAGTTACTTCTTCCGGTTTTAAAAAAAGCTGTTCATTACTATTACAATCTATATACGTCTGATTAGATAATTCTTCAAGACGTTTAGCTTTCTCTGCTTCCATTATGGTTGGTTCGTTTATCTCCTCAATCAGTTCCATATTTCCGATAAGTTCGTCAAGTTTATTTTTCAGTTCATATTCCATTTCATGAAATACCAATTGGTAATTTTTTGAACCATAGTCCAAGAGAAATTGGATGCGCTTCTGAAGATTTTTGATTTCTTCGGTCTTTTTTAAATATCCGATTCTATATACTATTTCATTTAATTGATCGGGATAGAGCTTTTTCTCTTTAAGCAATACCTGTTCTCTGACGCCGACTTTGCCGAAATCATGCAGAAGCGATGCGTATCGGATTTCTTTAATCTGGTCCCTGCTAAAACAAATATTTTTTAGAGAACCGGATTTTATTCCGTCAACCGTTTCCGCCAGCTTTACCGTTAAAGCCGCAACGCGTGACGAATGACCGTATGTTGTCGGGTCTCGGGATTCAATTGCCGTGATTGATGCATTTACAAAGCCTTCGAACAACCGTTCTATACTCTGGTATAATAAGTTGTTTTCGATTGAGACTGCAGCTTGTCCCGCGAGAGCCGTTACAGTTTCGGTGCACTGTTCGGTAAAACAACCTACTTCGGTCTCAAAATCTTCGGGTTTGGTAAGATGTTTTCCCCAGTGCCGCTTACGGTTTATTAGCTGTATAACACCGATTACTTCATCAACATGGTTTTGCAGGGGAACAACGAGCATGGATTTCGTGCGGTATCCGATTTTTTCATCAAAACTTTTGTTAATAGAGTATTCACTATCCTTGGGCAAATCGTAGACATCGTCTATATTTAACATTTTAGCCGTACTTGCAACGAAACCGGCAATACTTTTTCTGGATATCGGCATGGTAAACTCTTGAAATTCGAAAGAGACGGAATCGTTTTGCGTAATCATGAATCGAAGGTGCTTTTTATTTTTTTTGCTTTCTTCCACAAGATACAAACTGCCGGCATCGGCTGTGGTAATTTCTCTGCTTTTAAGTAGGATTAAATTAAGAAGGGTGTTTAGGTCTTTTTCAACCATAAGCTGCTGCCCGATGAGCGACAACTCCTGAAGCTGCGTGTTACGGGTATTCAATTCCCGCCGCAAATATTCGTTCTCGAAATTATTCCGGAGCATTAAAAAGCCGTTTTTTATTGTTCGCATGAAATATACTTCATTGGCAGGCTCAGGGATAATAAAATCAAAATAATTATCGTATTCATGACCGTCAAAGGATTTGCCAACATAAAATATAAGATTTGAATCCATCTTTTTTTCTTTAAATAAAGAAATTTTCGAGATATCGGATTTTTCGCAAAACTCCCGCGTAATTAAAAATATATCCAGCGCTGAATCAAGTTTTTCTGCACGCAAGTCTTTTGTGTGCACAACTTCAATACCCTCATCCCGCATTTTATCCCGGAATCGGATATAAAGGTCTTTGTTGGTTATGATAAGCCGTTTTTGAATGCCGCCGTCATAAATCATATGGGTCTCGAGCCTCATTATAATTGCACCATAATATTAATTAATATACAATGTAATATAATAAGGAAATAACAATTTTCATGCATAATTTTACTATTAACATGAAAAAATCGAAAAAAATTTTTTATTTATAATATTTCCGGAAGCGGGAAAATTGATATAGCACAAGTAATTTTAACTTGAAATTACAATTATGCCCGCTCTAAATACTTATTTTCGGATGTATCCACCCTGACCACGTCGCCAACTGAGATAAACTGCGGAACGTCCACAACAAGACCTGTCTCAAGTGTTGCCGGTTTCATAGAGGCGGATACGGTCGCACCTTTTAAAATTGGCTCGGTTTCGACAACTTTCAGATCAAGCGTTCGCGGAGGTTTTATCCCTATTGGCTTACCTTCAAAAAATTCTATGGTATATTTTGCATTCGGCAGCAAATAATTCTTAATATCCTCTACCATTTTATCAGACAATAACAATTGCTCGTAATTGTCTGTCCGCATAAAACAATGTTCGTGTCCCGAAGAATAGAGATATTCCATCTCATGTCCCTCGATCCGGATGGGCTCAACTTTCTCATCCGACCTGAACCGGACTTCAACATTAGATCCCGTTTCCAGATTTTTCAGTTTGGCAACGACTTTACCTGCCTTCCTGCTCAAAGCCTGATGGAATAGAGATGAAACACGGCATAATGAATGCTTATACCGTATTATCATACCGACACGCATCTGTGTAGCTTGAATCATACGCCTTCTCGCTGAATTTTAATGTTATCGATATTGACCTCAATAAGCCGCTTCAGGACTACACCAATATACAATATAAAAAGTATTTTGCTGTAATGTGAGCCACTTTTTGCTGTACAAACAATAGATTTTTGTAAAAAATTAGTAACAAATGTTGACAAAATCAAGGTTATTTACGAAAAGTTAACTCACGTTGCTTTCGGGGGCTTTCTTATTCAATAGCTGATGGTTATATTTTGTTAACACCCAAAATACTTTTTAAAGATGCTTATCCACAAAGAGTTTACATTATGAAGTTACTCCGGGCACTCGTGGTGAAAAAAGAAGGGTGAAAAACATAATTTAAAAAAACGCTTCAAAAATTTAGTCTATTTTTTCTATTGCATTTTATAATTTATCTTATTACTCTTCTTACTGCACCGGCAGATATAACGACAATTCATATTGATAGTAATTCTATAGCTGATACTACTTGATTCTCGTGATATTGATGTATATATACTGACTGACCTTCTGATTGACTGAAATTAAATTTGCCGGTGATTTTATCGAAATGACAATAATAAATATTGAAATGTTTACGATAAAGTTGGACAAATTGTTCTTTGAAATAAGTTATGGTTAATATTTATCTCCGGTTCGGTTAATGGTAGTGATTTTTGCTTGATTTTC
>Ga0111191_1013_pt1 | contig 17905 bp, 9 predicted proteins | sample DeeMarSWOR324_28_FD_80363 | JGI IMG/M metagenome (GOLD analysis project Ga0111191, IMG submission 80363) | bacterium SM23_31 | reverse complement strand
ATAATTTATGTGGTCGTCTTTGAATTTTACCTTAACATTTTCACCGGCTTTAAATGCCAGCTTGCCTTTTTCTGCTTTTATAGGATTTCCAAAAACGTCTATTCCGTCTTTTCCATTACCCGGCTCCGTTGTGGTAGCAATTAATTCGCCCTTACTTACATACTTCGCCGGAAAATAATTCTCTTTTATGGTTTCAAGTAAACTGCTGTTTAAAATCTCTGATAGAGACTTTCCTTTGGCTTCACTGTAATTTATCTCTTCAAAGTTAGAAAATAAGCTGTATACAACTTCACAATCCTCACCACCAACCGGCGGCTGCCCTTTTGCAATTATTGTATTTTTTAATGCGTCATAGTTCTCTTTCAATTTAAGTACATTTTTTTTGATCTCTTCATGCTGAATCCCGTATTTAATGTTTTTCTTTTTGATCCGGTTCAACAAATATTCTTCGTCCGTTTCCTTACCATCAACTGTTTTCGGGAAAACAACATCAAAATATGCCGAAAGCTTGTCCACGCTGATCTCTATCTGAGATTTCCCTGAGACTAACTTCCGGCGAAACTCGATCTTTTGAAATTCAACTATCTCTCCATCTACATTCTTTAAAAACTTCTCAGCAATCTTGTATCTTAATTCCTTTATGGGTACACTTAACAGGTCACTCGCCTTCTTAAATCCATCTTCCAGCGATTCAATAGTTAATTCCAAAAACCTGTCATCCTCAACTGCCCCAGCCTCAGTTTCTTGAAAATCATCCTCAGCTAAATTTTGGTCGGACAGTATCTTCTTTACTATCTCAAAATCCATTTTTTTAAGATGCATCTCATGGAACTCTGATGCAGATTGATCGCTCTTTTCTATTTTCGGACTATTTTTTGATTGTTTCTTAATCATACTTACTTAAGTTTTTTTAAAACCTCGTCTATCTTATCCTGCCAATCCGGCAGTGCAGTACTGATAAAATAATCATTAATTGCCAGAACAGCCAACGAAGAAAACCCGGCTAATATATCTAATTCCTTATACCCAATCGGTCTTCCCGTCGCTGAATTGTCAACTGTAACGGCACCTATGCAAATGTCATCCTTTACAATGGATATAATATACAAATATTCGCTGATTTTATCGTAAAAAGAGGTGCCTGCTAATATTGATTTATTCTCGGGCTTCAGCTTCGGTATGGGTAATGAAGAAATTTTTTTTATCTCTTTGCCTATCTTAGATTTTTTAGTATCCTTAATTAAATATCCCGCCTTAGGATACATCAGTTCCTTTTCTTTGTCTAACACATAAATGATTATCCTGTCGAAAGGTATAATGTCTAAGATAACATTTAAAATTAAATCCAGTGTCTCATCAAATGAATGAATAGTTAATAAGGATTGAAGAACTTTATCTCTTCCCTTTAATTCCTTTACTATTAACTTCAGCTTTTCATAAGCTAACTTCAGCTCCTTATTTTTTTCCTCTACTCTGTTCTCGAGAGTTTTATTCCAGCTTTTCAACTCTTCGTTCTGCCATTTTACGGTCTCAAGCAGCTCATTCCTTTCGTCAGTCAATTCATAATGCTCGATCGCCCTTCTTACCTGTACCTTTAGATTATCCCCCTCCCACGGTTTTTCAATAAATTTGTATACCTGCCCTTCATTAATAGCGGAAATAACCATCTCAATATCGGCAAATCCCGTTAAGATCATCCTTATCGTTTCCGGAGATTTCTCCTTCGCTAACTTCAAAAACTCCACTCCGTTTAATATCGGCATCCTGTAATCAGAAAGTATTAATGAAAATTCATGCTTGTCCAGCAACTTAACCGCATCGAAACCATTCGTAACGGTATAAACATCATATTCTTCGTCTACAAATAGTCTTTTCAGCGATCTGAGGATATTTTCTTCATCATCCACGAATAACAGCTTGTGTTTTTTCATGGTGAAGTTCTCCTAAAAAATATATATTGTTAAACGGTCAATTTTACGTACAAATCCTTTTGTACATTGGGATTTATAAAACTAAGATTTTTACCTGTTAAAATCAGGTATATGTTGAAAATAAAATCGGTTTTTTTCTCAAAGTCAAGATTATACGCAATTAATATAAAAATAAAACAATGATATACATAATTGTATATTAATTTTTCCAATATTGAATCCACAAGTAGAAATAGTACGCCTGTATATACCGACTTGTCGGGAAGATATGTGTTCGAAACCGATACTTTCTAATATAAATATGATGCACAAATATTAATATTTTCTTACAAATCATGTTTTTTCAATTTTGTTTGTCGTTTAACGGTTTGTTATTGATGTTATCAATAAGTTTCTTTGTTACATCAGGATAATTCTTATCAAGTTCTTCCAATATTTTATCTCTAATTTTTAATTCTAAAGTCAAGAACCTGTTTTTTAAAATGAGTTCACGCTGTTCAAGAGCCCTTTTGAGTGTAATTTTTAATTCTTCATTATTCCAGGGTTTAACAATAAACTTATATACACATCCTTTGTTTATAGCCCTTAAAGCATCTTTTAACTCCGCATACCCGGAAAGAATAATGCGAATAACATCCGGATATTTTTCAATAGTTTTCTCAAAGAAATCCAAACCGTCCATGACGGGCATTTTTTGGTCGGATATTATCAAATCGACATTTTCTTTTTCCAATACATATAATCCGTCTTTTGCACTTTGGGCTGTAAATATTATGTAATCTTCGGTTCTAAATATCCGCTTTAACGTGTTGAGAACATTTACCTCATCATCAACGATTAAAATAGACTGTTTACGCATAATCTAATCTCTTGTAACTAAGTTTCTACTTGCCGTAAATTTTTATAAAAATCTGTTTTTATGTTAAATCGATATAAAATAAATCATAAAAATTATCGGTTTTTTCCTATTTGTTCTGTTTCTCCGTTTTAACAAAGGATTTATACCTTGTTATTTCATTATTTAGTCTTTATTTTGGTGTCAACGTCATTTAAATCTACCATTTTTGTTCCAAGTGTGTACTCAGTAATCTTTATCTCCTTCAATTGTTGTGTTTTCCGAACCAAATCCGCTAATCTCCATGCTTCTTTCCAGATAATTGTTAAATCTTCGTGTAATCCGGTATTTTTCTTTGTTTCGTTCAATAAAACTTCAGCATTGGAACAGATAATTGACAGCGGCTGGTTCATTTCATGGTTTAATGTTACAATCATATTATGTATCGCCTCAAGTTTGCTGTGCTGCATTTTTTCTTCTTCCAATTTTTTTCTTTCAGTAGTGTCTCTGACTATTCCTACGAGACATTTTTTGCCATTTAAAACCATAAGAGTTGAGTTGAAATCCGCATAAAATACTCTTCCATTTTTCCTTAGAACCGGAATATCCTTAGCCAGTGTTATTTCACCTCTATTTTGTCTTTGAAATTCTTCCGTTACACGGGGTAAATCTTTTTTCAGATGAATTTCCGTAACACTTAGGTTTTCGAGCTCTTTCAGGGAATAACCAAGCATTTCCAGCATCTTTTTATTGGCTGACATAAATTTTTGAGTCTCAGAATCGGCAATGATGATTCCGTCACTTGCGTTTTGGAATAATAATCTGAATCTTTCTTCAGATTCCTGCAGCGCCGCCTCTGCTTTCTTCCGTTCGGTAATATCTTCTATAATCCCGTCATAATATAATACTTTTCCTCTTTCATCTTTAATTGCTACAGCTGTATCGGAACCTATAAATAGTGATCCGTCCTTTTTCTTAAAATATGCTTCCTCATTTTTTACAAATCCATCTTTTAACATTTTTTTATTAAATTTATCTCTATCTTTCTCATTGACATACAAATCAGAAATGTCTGTGCTAAGAAAGTCCTCTTTACTATCATAGCCATACATTTTTATCATAGCGGGATTTGCTTCTACAAATTTGCCTTTTTGCCCGACGGTGCTTCTGTATATTCCGACATTGAGATTTTCTGTTAGGGTACGATATTTTTCTTCACTCTTCCGTAGTAATTCCTCGGCTTTTTTGCGATCTGTGATGTCGCGATAAATGTAATATGCTGCAAGCTGCCCGCCGCTCATCATAATCGGAGTTCCGAGAATTGATACATTGATCCACAATCCGTCTTTACGCATACGAACGGTTTCAAGGGAAATTGTTTTACCCTCTCCTATCCTTTTGGTGATGGACGAGGCTTCATTATACAACTCCCCATTTGTAATGAGTCTGTCTAATAATTGACCTTCAGCCTCCTCAAGTGTATATCCGTACATTTTTGTAAATTCACTGTTCACCCGAATTATCCTGCAATTGGTATCGGCAAGTACAACTGCCTCAGGGGAATTTTTAAAAAGCTGTTCAAAATAGGCTTTTTCTACTTTTAGCGCCTCTTCCGCTTTTTTACGCTCAGTAATATCGCGATAAATAGCGCAGACTGCTACTTGTTCATCACTAACTTTGATTGGAGCTCCAAGAATTGAAACATCTATTAGTGTTCCATTTTTATGCTTACGCACGGTTTCTTGAGAGATAGGCTTACCTTTTGCTGTTATTTCAGTATTAGCTCTTGCTTCCTCAAGCAACTCTTTAGATACGATAAGGTCGTCTATTGATTTACCTTTTACTTCCTCAAATGTATATCCGAATATTCTTGTGAATTCTTTATTCAGCCGCAGCACCCGGCTTTTGTTGTCCAAAAGAGCAATAGCTTCGGGCGCACTCTCGAAAAGCTGTTCAAAATAGGCTTTTTCAATTCGCAGTGCCTCTTCCATCTTCTTGCGTTCGGTGATGTCTTCAAGAATTCCATCGTAATACAATACCTTTCCTTTTTCGTCTTTTACAGCTACAGCGGTATCGGAACCTATGAACAGTGTTCCATCCTTTTTCTTATATTGTATTTCCTCATTTTTTACAGATCCGTGTTTTGAAATTTTTTCAATAAACTTTTTTCTCTCCTCAGGATTTTTATATGTTTCGGGGATATTTGTGTTGAGAAATTCTTTCTTGCTTTCAAATCCGAACATTTTGACCATTGCGGGATTTGCCTCAATGGGTTTATTATTAAATCCGACGGTATTTCTATATATTCCTATATTAAGGTTATCTGTCAGGCTGCGATATTTCTCTTCGCTCGCCTTTATTGCTTCTTCCGCTCTTTTTCTTTCGATTGCTATTGCTATGTGGGCGGAGACAAAAGTAAGTATATTGAGATCATCCTGCGTATAGGCATCCGGATTTGTATAACTCTGTACTACTGCAACTCCGGAAGCTTTGTCCCCGCTCATTAATGGTACACCAATCCATGATTCAGCAGGACTTCCTATAAAATCAGCCTTTTTATGTTTCAGAAATTCCTGAAAAAGTTTTTTGTTCATTAACAGAGGTTCTTCACTTTTGCGTACGTAATCAGTAAAGCCGCCGCTTAACTTTAAATGTTTATCAGGTTCAAAATTATTATGTTCGTCCACATAATATGGGTAGGTATACATATCACTTTCTTCATCATAAAGCGCAACATAGTAGTTTTTCGCATCCATCAATGTGCCGATTTCTTCATGAATTCTCTCCAGTAAATTTTTTAAGGTGTCGGTTTTTGTCGTTGCTTCCAATATATTATGCAAAACTTTTTGGATTTTCTCTGACTTCTTCCGTTCGGTAATGTCTTCAATAATACCGTCATAATATATTACATTGCCTTTTTCATCTTTAACAGCTACAGCCGTATCGGAAGCAATGAACAGTGTTCCGTTCTTTTTCTTTGATTGGGATTCCTCATTTATTAAAAATCCATCTTTTAGCATTTTCTCATTAAATTTTGCTCTGTCTTCGGAATTATGATATAAATCAGACGGACTTATCTCCAAGAGTTCTTTTTTGGTGTCGAAGCCAAACATTTTAACCATTGCAGGATTTACTTCGATAAATTTGCCTTTATGTCCGGGAGTGCTTCTGAATACTCCGATATTGAGGTTTTCTGCTAAGGTCCGGTATTTTTCTTCGCTTTCACGCAGTGCTTTATCTGCTTTTTTACGCTCAATAATTAATCCTAATCGCTTTGCAATTTCATTAATTAAATATCGTTCTTCCTTAAGAAAAGGTCCCTCATCTATTTCAGGTTTTTCTTTTAAATAATATACTTCTATTTTGCCAATATTTTCGCCCTCGACAATAATATTACTGGTCTGCCTCCAGAGAGTTTCCTTGAAATTTGCCGTCTTATATTTCCTTCCTTTTACAATGATGCGTGTGCATGTGATTTCAGGATACTGCCAACTTGTTGGTATTAAATTGATCACTTTTTTATATACTTCTTCCAAAGAAATATCCTTCTTTTCAAAAATCTCGGAAATGGCATAGAGGGTATTCAGTTCTTTGACACGCTCGTCAAGTTTACGCATCTGCTCCTGTTGTATTTTTTCTGCCTTTTTATACTCGGATTCCCTTAATTCTAACCGGCTAATACGTTGTTGCAATTCTCTGATGAATTGCTCTTTTGTTTTTTCTTTTACTTTCATTATGAATTCTCTGTAATCTATATAAATGTGAATTCTCTGAAGTTTATATAAATTTTAACTTTTTTTTGAGTCTGATTTTTGTTTTAATACTTTTAAAAAATTTTTCTGGTTGATTTTCATATATTTCTTGATTTTCAATAAAAATATCTTATCATTAAACGGTTTAGTAATGTAGTCGGCTGCACCCATTTTTTTAGCTTTAATACTAACTTCTCTATTTCCAATTCCCGTTATCATAATCACCGGTATTTTTTTAATTTCTCGATTTTTACTTTCTTTTAACGTTTTCAGTACTGTTAATCCATTCACTTTTGGCATTAAAACATCTAAAAGGATCAAATCGGGTTGATGCGCTTTTGCTATTTCTAACGTATGTTCACTACTTCCGGATTCAATTACACAAACGTAGGGCATACTTTCATGCAGCATCCTCTTTATGGCATTCCTCGTGTTTTCTTCGTCATCGATAACAAGTATTTTTTTTGTATTTTTCATAGTAATAAAAGGTATTTTGTTTTAAAGTAATATTGAAAAAAATTGTTATTATCAGGATCAACATAGCAAGTATATCCAGCAAAATATGACGTCCCAATGTATTAATACTTCATAAAGCAAATGCAGATTAGAGAGATTTTGCCAGAGTTGTATCGTTTAATTCATCAATAAATTCTCTATGATTTTCTTGTGCACTTTTAGTTATTTTTACAATTTGCGTATAATCCAAAGGTTTTATTGCATACAAAATTATACCAGTTTCTCTACATTTACCCTCCAATTCAACGGAATTTCTAAATGTAGTTATTATTACTTTTATATCTTTATTTATGTCTTTTAGTAAAGGAACAATTGTATACCCTTTCATGTCTTTGAGATTTACATCTATTATAGCTATGTTGATATTTCTTTTTCTCATACACAAAACTGCGTCCCTGCCCGAATTAACAGAAAATACACGAAATCCTTCTATCAGAAATCTTTCTTCCAACTTTTTTACCGAATGCAAATCACTGTCTGCTATTAAAACCGTATATTTTTTATTATTCATTTTTGCCCTGAATAAGGTTTAAACTAAATATGCAATTAATTTATAATACAACTTCTGTGCCAGAAGACGGTTGTATTTTGCTTTAATGTACAAATTAATCGTAAAATGGCAGATATTTATATTGTTCCATATTGAATTATTTATGAAATTAAAGGGAAAAAGTTGAGTAATCAGGTATGAAAGCAAATATGGGTGAATGTAATGATAAATTATCTTTACATAGACTGTCCAAATTTTGGACACATTTACATAAAATGGACATAATTAGTGTCAAAATGAGGACTTTGTATTTATCATAATTATACTATGAAGCCTGTAATGTGAGATGAAAGCAGTGTTTTGAAAATTGAGAGATTATTTCGGTCGTTCTTCCTTTTAAATATCGATATTATATTCTTTTATTCTGTGATAAAGAGTACTTCTTTTAATACCCAGAGTTTCGGCTGCCCTCTTCTTATTTCCTTTAAAATGCAGAATCGTCTTTATGATGTGTTCCCGCTCTATTTCCCTGAGGGTATTAATTCCTGACTTTTTTTCAATTTTTTTTGATGTTATTTCTTCCGGAAGGTCTTTTACATCTATGTGCTCACCCGTACCTAATACAAAAGCTCTTTCTATGCAATTTTCTAACTGACGGATGTTCCCGGGCCAGTGGTATGCCATAATAACATTCATCGCTTCCGGTGTAATACCTTTAATTTCCTTTTCATCCGTACCGTATTTTTTTATAAAATGGTCAACGAGCAGAGATATATCTTCTTTATGCTCTCTCAAGGGCGGGACTTTTATAGAAACCACATTCAAACGATAGAAAAGGTCTTTCCGGAATTCCCCTTTTTCAATTGCTTCATATATGTCCTTATTGGTAGCTGCCAAAATTCTCGCTTCAATTTTTTCTATTTTGTTACTGCCTACCGGTTTAATTACCATTTCCTGAATTGCTCTCAAAAGCTTTGCCTGGATATTTGGATGGATTTCAGCTATTTCATCAAGAAAGATGGTCCCTTTTCCGGCTGATTTTAGCAATCCTTCCTTGGTTTGATGGGCGCCAGTAAATGCACCTTTGACATGACCGAATAATTCACTTTCTATGACATTAGGATTGATGGCGGTGCAATCCACCGGTATAAATAATTCATCTTTTCTGTTTCCGCTGTAATGTATGGCTTTTGCAATTTGCTCCTTTCCGGTTCCGCTTTCCCCATGGATCAATACGTTATTGTTCGAATCTTTTACTTTTTCAATAATTGAAAAAATTCTCTTCATTTCCGGAGATGAACCGATTAAATTCTCAAATTTATGTTTTTCACTCAACTGGTTCTGTAAAATCCTGTTTTCATATAATAACCTCTTATATTTCAAAACCTTATTTATTGTAGAGATTAAAAGTTCTTCATTGTAGGGTTTTAATATATAATCAAAAGCTCCCTCTTTTATAGCTTCAACAACCAGCGAAATATCACTATACCCGGTGACTATTAATGGTTCTACCTCATAGCAGTTCTCTTTTATCTTTTTTATAAGTTCTATCCCGTTCATTTCTGTCATCATATAGTCTAAGATAGCAACATCGCAAATTTCTTTTTCCAGAATCGTCAAAGCATCCTTACCTGAGGAAGCAGTGACTACTTCGAATCCTGCCACTTCAAGAGTTCTTCTTAAAGCGGAAAGAACATTAGTATCATCGTCAACGCAAAGTATCTTTCCATGGTACATAATCTTTATCCAATATTGTTAGACTGTTTTATTTAAAAATTTTGTCCAGAACGTTATATAATTTCTTGATATTAATAGGCTTTTTCATAAATTCAAATGCACCGGCTTTGATTGATTTTTCTTTTGCATCAATATCTTCAAATCCGGTTATCATTATTACTTTAGCTTTATCCTTTAATTCGCTGCTCATAATATTTCTGCATACTTCAAATCCGTTCAATCCCGGCATTTTTATATCTAAAATGACTAAATTTGGTTTAAGCGAGTTTATTAATTCACCTGCCTCAAATCCATCTTTTGCCGTTTTTACTGTAAAAGATGGATCATATAGTTGTATACTTTTCTTTAAAACATCCCTGAAGTCTTCCTCATCATCTACAATAAGAACCTTATGTTCTATAATTTGCACTAACTTCTTCAACGGCAGTCTTATTGTGAATGTGGTTCCTTCTCCGGATTTGCTTTCAACATCTATCGTTCCATTATGCTCTTGGATTATTTTTAATGATATGGATAATCCGAGACCTGTACCCTTGCCGGATTCTTTTGTGGTAAAAAATGCATCGAAAATCTTACTTTGGTTTTCCTTTGGTATCCCTTTACCGGTGTCACTTATCTGAATGACAACAAAATTATGAGAACGAAATGTTTTAATTTTAATAACACCCCGATTCTCGATAGCCTGAACAGCATTAATTAATAAATTCATAAATACCTGGTTCAGTTTTTGAATATCACATTCTATTTTAGGGATGTCGCCAAATTCTCTGTTTATTTCCGACTTGTATTTCAATTCATTCCAGATTATATTCAGCGTTTTTTCAATACCGTCATTAATATCAGCTAATTTCATTTCCGGTTTTTCTGACCGGGAAAAATCTTTTAAATCAATAACAATTTTTTTTACCTTTTCTACTCCCTCAAGCGATTCGGATATTGCTTCTTTCATGTCGGAGATTAAATAATCAATGTTGTTTTCTTCTTTATATGTTATATAGTTATCTTTAATGTTGCTTATTTCATCTGATCCTGACTGAGAAACTTCTTCAAGCAGGGAATCAATATTCCTGCAAAAATTAGTGAATTTTTCATCATATTTTTCCAGTGTCCTTAAATTACTGGAGATATATCCGAGGGGATTGTTTATCTCATGCACAATTCCGGCAGCAATTGTTCCAATCGAAGCCATCTTTTCTGATTGTATTAGCATCTGTTCCATTTGTTTCCGCTCGGTGATGTCGCGGATCACACCAATGATCCCGTTGATCTCGCCGGTAGTGGTTCGCAGCGGAAGAAATACTTCGGATGTGAACCTTGTTGTCCCGTCAGGGAGGCGGAAAGGTATTTCTTCCCGACCGACTACTTCACCGTCCATTGCCTGCTTCATCATCTTATCCACACCCTGCTCGATTAAGTGTGGGAAGACATCCCATGGGCGCTTGCCGGATTCTATCAGTTCACTTCGAGGGATACCGCTGATATTTTCCATCGTACGGTTCCAATATTTGTAGTGAAAATCACGGTCAAAAACCACTATACCCTCGTTAATAGATTCCATGATACTACTGTAAAGCTCTTTACTCTTCTTAAGCTCCTCTTCAGCCCGCTTACTTTCGGTAATGTCTTCAATAATGCCATCATAACAGATTACTTTTCCATTTTGATCTTTAACAGCCAGAGCCGTAGTAGAACAAATAATTGGAGTTCCGTCTTTCCTCTTTAATTGCAATTCCTCGTTTTTTACAAATCCTTCTCTTAACATTTTCTCACTAAACCGGGCTCTTTCTTCCGGAGCTTGATATATATCGGAGGGAGTTATTTTTAAAAATTCCTTTTTGCTGTCATAACCGAACATTTTTGCCATTGCACTGTTCACTTCAATATATTTACCCTTAAGTCCGGAGGTACTCCTGTATACACCTACGTTGAGATTTTCTGTTAAGGTTCGATATTTTTCTTCGCTTTTTTTGATAGCTTCTTCCGCACTTTTTCTCTCAATTGCCATGGCTATATGACCTGATACAAAAGTGAGGATAACGAGGTCATCCTGGGAATATGCCTCCGGATTGGTATAACTCTGCACGACCAAAACACCGGAAACTTTATTGTCACTCATTAATGGTACACCCATCCAGGATTCTGCCGGGCTGCCAACAAGATCAAGATTTTTACGTTTCTGAAAATCTTCAAATAGTGGTTTATTCACAAGCAGGGGTTCTCCGCTTTTACGGACATAGTCGGTGATGCTCCTGCTCAGTTTTAGGGGCTTATGGGTGTCAAATTTATTACCTTTATCAACGTAATATGGGAAGGTATAGGTATTACTTTCTTCATCATATAGCCCGACAAAGAAGTTTTTAGCATCCATTAATGTGTTAACTTCCGCATGGATTCTTTCCAGCAAGTTTCCAAGGGCTTCTGTTTTTGTAGTCGCTTCCAGTATATTATGCAGAACATTTTGAATATTCTCCGCCTTTTTACGTTCTGTTACATCTCCCATAATCCCATCATAATATAGTACTTTCCCTCTTTCATTTTTAATTGCTGCTGTGGTAGCTGAACTTATGAAGAGAGTTCCGTCTTTCCTCTTTAATTGCAATTCTTCGTTTTTTACAAATCCTTCTTTTAACAATTTTTTATTAAAACTTATCATGTCTTCAGGTTTTTGATATAAATCGGATACGTTTATTTTCAGGAATTCCGTTTTACTCTTATAACCGAACATTTTATACAATGCGGGATTCACCTCTATAAATTTGCCTTCGGGAGAACTTCTGTATATGCCCACATTGAGATCCTCTGTTAAGGTTCGGTATTTCTCCTCACTCTTCCGTAATAGCGCCTCGGTATGCTTGCGCTCTGATTCTATTGCTTCTAATTCATTAACGCGTTGGCGTAGTTTCCCTAATTCTCCAATAAACCGTTCTATTGTCTTTCTTTCATCTGCCATTTTGTATCCCCTTCAGAATATGAATTTCCACCCAGTATGAAGTGTATGAAAGTAATAGTAGTCAAAATCTACAATGCCTGTTTTAGGGATATTTTGGGAACGTAATGCTGTGTAATAGTGCTGCCACAAATTTATTTTCGATTCTTAATGAAAATCTTATTTTTAGCAATATTTATTATTGGTTCAAAAGATACATATAACTAATATATATTATTTTTTTAATTTATCAATAATTATTTATAAGATTTCAATTATTTTATGTGTATATATATTTTAATGTGCTATTTAATTAAAATATCATCGAGGCTAAGTATTTATATAATAAATAGTTACTAATAAGATTAGATAATTGCCGTTAATCGTCGGAAGGACTATGTTGGAACTTTTTAAAAATTTGTGTAATCTGATTAATTCATAAATAATAATAGGTGTGATTTGTTAATTATCGAGCAATTAAAGATGCTTTTGAGGCAGCCGCAGGCTTTAGACTGCGTTTATTACGCTATTATACATTATAATATATGACACACACTAAAGTATGCGGCTGCCGGTAAAAATTTATGAGTAAGTCAGTCTAATTCGTATGTTTTTTTACGGTAAGATATATAAGATGCTTTTGAAATTTGATGAATCAAATTACTGCAAATGATTTAAATTGAATCGACAGTGTTGCCTGATTTCAACTTTATTTAACCGTTTTATGTATTTCCTCTCGCGTATAGTAGCCTTTTTCTAAAAAGTGAGGATATGCGGACGAACAAATCTTGATATAGGGATTTGGTATCTTCAGGTACTCTTCCATATTTACTCTCATCAAAATAGCCGGCTGGTTGATCCCTTTATATAACTTTTCTTCCGTTCCCGGAATTACGTGAAATCCGATTCTCTCATATTTTTGTTTCGTGTTCGGGTGAGTTGCAATGATAAAAATACTTCTTTTAGGCTGAGCTTTCCATGAACTGAGAACCAACATTTCGTGTAATCCATGAACTACCCTGAATTTTGATTTCCAGTACTCCGGCAGCACGGCTAATCGTGAAATTTCATAAGGTTTCTCATCAAAAGGATTATCCGGGTCTAATTTTTCGTCCGTTTTAAAAAATGAGGAATAATAGTAAAACGGAACATTAAACGTCTCGAGATGCGGGAAGAGCGCCGGTCTCTCTAATGTCTGTTTCGATTCATCGTCCGGCAGCGTCTCGTACACGGATTCAACAAACGGCGCTGAAGGAGATTTTTGATCACCGCTAATAATCCGCATGGTTCCTATAAGTCTTTTTGAATTTTTTATTATTTCAAATGCACCAATGAACGTCGAATACAGGTCGTAGCAGTCAATATCTAAATGTGTTTCATCAAGTGAATTTTCGTCCGTGTCCTTGAAAAAATTTACGTACTGATATACAAGTGACCGTAAGGCAAACATCTCAAGCAATTCATCTTCATCGTGTATTTCCTTATATATTATTTTTTTTTCGGGTTTTAGTTCCTTTTGCTGTATCGGAAAGGTTGATATTGCGCTTTCCGCTGTATACGTCGCCGTATTATTTTTTGTCAATATCTGTGCCATTAATAATGTCCTCCTTTTTTACCGCAGGGACGCAGAAAAAAGCCTAAATATGAAGTACGAAGTGCGAATAATGTAAATGGAACAGGTTAAATCATTCAATTTACACAATCCGGCATTCGACATTTGATAATATCTCTGCGAACTCTCCCGTAAGGGATGCCTTCGGTATACGTGTCCTCTGCGAACTTTCCGTTTAATCTTTTTATTTAAAAATGAAGCATTCATGCAAATTTATTATTCAGCTCCGGGAATGCGGCATAATTAGCGATTTTGTTGCTTTCGGCAATCAGTTCACTCGCCTTGTTTACACGGTAATAAATAGAATTTGTAAAATTGTAATTACCCGATACCATGTCTAAAATTGTTTCTTTCTTAAATATTTCTATTGTTTTTTTGTTGTCATAACCGGTATTTCTCATTAATAGAAAGTATTCATCCGTGAGTTCCGTTGAAAAACCGGCGCTTTCAAATCCGTTTCTCATTTCATTACATTTTTTTAAAATGTCCAGCCAGGAAATACCATCGAGAGTAAAGTCTATATCCTTCCACATACTTACCGGTTTATACATTTCGTATTCGTATACAAGCATTTCCGGGATGTATTTTTCTCCGATTGTAAAGCCGTATCGGCTGCTTTTTTTGAACCAGTCGGTGCCTTTTAAAGGTACCGGGGGATAACATATAACTGAATCCGGTGAGGCAGCCTTGGCTAATTTTAAGTTATCTTCATAAATCTGATCCGCACTGACCTTTCCCATTGCCGGAACGGGGTAAATAAAAGATAAGCATACGTCCACTCGTATTCCGGTGTTGCGGGATGCATCTCTCACTGCTTTTACGGTATTTAATACGTCTTCACTAATTTTGTGTCCGCCTAACGCTTCCTGAAGAATCAAATCATTGCCTGTTTCAGCGCCGATACAGACAGCCCTGAGACCGGATTTTATGAGAAGCTCATACATGTTAACCAGCAGGGTGTAACGAGCGGGGCTTTTGGCTTTCGGGATTTTAATACCGAATATCGAGTATTGAATCTTCAATCCGTTATCAATTATTTTTTCAGCAATTTTTGCAGCATCGGTTAAGTTCATACAACACCCTGCGAACCGAAATATGCCTATTCCTTTTTTCAGCATCGATTTGATCTCTTCAATTACTTTCTCCGGACACATGACATGATATTTAAGGAAGTCTGCATGAACGCCGGCATACCATTTCCCGCAAGAACATCCCGGCGAGTCCGTTAGAACATGAATTTTCACCTTTGAATTTGAATAGCTGTATTCCGGTATTTCTTTATTGAACGTTTCGATATTTTCCGATACCGACCTTTTAATGATACCATTGTCCCTGTATAGTAAATTATTCGAAAGTTCATGTTCTGCCGCCCGTTTAATTGCTGCAATAATATCTTCCTTTGTTTTTTTGTTATAGGTAATGCTTAATATATCCAGCAGTGTGTGTTCACTTTCCGAAACCACGGCAAGATCAAAATTGCTGTGCCGTAAAAAATCCTCCTGGTATATTGACGGATGTGCTCCGCCTGCGATTGTTACTGTTTCAGGGCAGTATTTATTAACTTTTTTTACCAGTTCCTTCGACCATTTAAACGCATCGCCATTCCGGACTTTAATCACAAGGAAAGGAATTTTTTCCCGTGCTATTCTTTTGGCAACGCATTTTAAGCGCCGGTGCATCGTAAAATTGAGATAAATTTCTATCAGCCGCTGGTTTGCCGATGCCGTACTGCCGGTATATTTGGTGAGGATATTCTGCTTGCGTTTAAAAAGCAGTCTTTTGTACAAAAAACGGTTAATTCTGGTGAGTGCGTTTGGAGATATATCTTTATAGAACGATAGGTTAGCCCAATCCTCGACAATAACGTTAAATCCTGCTTTGCGGCAGTTATTGACGAATGTGCCGATACTGTTTTCTATAAACGTGTCGGTTAAAGAGCGTTTTCCGGGTGAGACGGAATTCCAGATAAGCGCATGATAAAATGTAAGGGAATATTCAGTCTTTGTCATACTCTTAAATTTCAGTTAGAGTTATTACTGATATTCCCCCTTCCGTTAACTATATCGGAGATTTTGTTTCACACCTTAAAATTAAAGGAGAGTTTTGTATGCGTGATTCGAGAATAGACCGGTTATATGATGTTTTTTACTGTATTGGTATAAATACAGCGGAGGTTTAAATATTAACTGGACTTTGGTAAATTTTGTAAATTCACATTTGTCATTCCCGCGTGAGCGGGAATCCAGTCTTTTATCCCGATAAGGGTGATTTTGAAGCTTAAAACAGCTTCATTAGGTATTTTTACAAAGTTTTAATATTAAAATAAAACAGGGCGGGGGAACCCCGCCCCTACAAAAATAACTCATCATTCGTCATTCGTAATTCGACACTCGACACTCGTAATTCGACATTCGACATTTCCTTTGCGTCTGCCCCGAATACTCGGGGTTCCTGCGGTTAAATAAAGTTTCACTTCCCGTACACCGCCGGGTCGATTTTATATTTTTCTATTGTAAAAATATCTTCCTCATTTTTTGATCTATTGTAAGCGTATCCGTTTTTGATGGCAACAGGTACAAAAGGGAAATAAACAGATTTAATGTATTTTCCGGCTTCCAGATCAAAAACATCAGTAAGTATTTCCTCATCGTCATTTTTATTGTAGGTGAACATGAATGCATAGTATCTATCGATTTTCATACGTTCAATAGAAGGATAGAATTTTTTTTCTTTGCAAGCTTGCGCCAGTTGTTTTTGCATTTCATAAGAACGACTATCCTTGTACCCTTCATCCGGTTTTTTCAGACTTTCGGGATACTCAACCGGAGTAAATGTACGTGTAATCCGTTTCACTTCAATCCCATCCAGCGAAAGGAGATGTATCGTATAGAATGACCCGGTTCGTTCTTTGTATATATCTTCGTTTGCATATACATATATAACTCGACGGTCAGGAAGTAATTCCCAATGCAATTCTCCTAATGGATATGGGACGAAGAAAACATTACCAATGTTGATTGATCTCGTCTGTAATAAGGGAACAACCGTATCAGCATTTTCGTACAGTATTACCGAATAATTTGTATCCGGTTTGGTCAGTTGATTTCTCATTTCAGCAGCCCTACGTATATCTTCCACAGTATTTGTAGCAATGATCTCCCGATTTTTCAGTGCAATCTCATATACTTTTTCGTCAGTATTTATGGCAATTATTTTAGCAATATGTTGTATGTATTTAATATTGAGGTTTTTAGTCTTTAAATATTCTTCCACACGGAGGCTGTTCTCAAATCTCTTCTTTTCTACAAACTTATAATCAGGTGGGAAAAGATTATAAGATGCATTAAGTTTGCAAAAAGAATAAAAATATTCAGCTGTAGATTGGGACTGGTAACTATCTACTACAATTAAATACTCTTCAGGACCTAAATAAAAAGAGGGATTTTTGAATTCGCCTGGTCCCATTCCTGGTCTACCTATAATTATTTTTTCTTTACCCTTATCATCATACACTTTTATTCTGTCTTCATCACAAACAAGAATATCTCCGGAATTATTAACCGTTATTATTTCTGGCCATACTAATAAAAAATCGTCTTTCTTAATAGTTTTTTCATCCCCGAAAGAAAGTTCTAAGGTCAGCACATTGGTCAATGGCTCTTGAATTATTTGCCCATGGGTATCAAAACTCGCAGTCATTGCCATTACTGAGATGCCAAGCAGACATACACCGAGTATAGTTGATGTTTTCATGTTCGTCCTCCGTTTTTTATTATCAAAGATAGCTAACAGTCTTCCCTCAAGGAAAGATTTTCGCATCATTGCCACTTCTATTGAAGGTGCCCATTTAGGTGATAGCAGCGAACGCGCAACCTCGACCAGATGATTCGCATAATCCGAAGCTTTTGTCCCTGCTTCGAGAACCAAATCGTCACACGCCTGTTCGCATTCAACGTATAACTTTCGCACAGCAATCCAGACAAATGGATTGAACCAGTACAGGACAGAAACAACATGAACTACGAAGCTTGAAAGGTAATCGAACCGTTTCACGTGCGCAAGCTCATGCAGAAGTACCGATTTCCGGCGTTTTTCTGACCATGACT
>Ga0111191_1099_pt1 | contig 18162 bp, 12 predicted proteins | sample DeeMarSWOR324_28_FD_80363 | JGI IMG/M metagenome (GOLD analysis project Ga0111191, IMG submission 80363) | bacterium SM23_31 | reverse complement strand
AAATCAAGCAAAAATCACTACCATTAACCGAACCGGAGATAAATATTAACCATAACTTATTTCAAAGAACAATTTGTCCAACTTTATCGTAAACATTTCAAAATACATTATTTCTAAAAAGTTTATGAATTATACAGCTTAATAATTCGGGTCATAAAATATCTTTTTACTTCAACTACTTAATATTTACAGCTTGATTTGTTATTGGCACTTCAGACTTTTTTCCGACATCCTGCAATTTCTTGTACGGATCACGGAATGTAACAAGCTGACCGGGTTCAAGACCTTCTTCTACTACTACATAGTCATTATTCTTAATTCCGATAACAACGGGAGTTTTTTCGTACGTTTCGCCATCTTTTACATAAACATACGTCTCATTTTCCACTTCAAAAACCGATTGAATGGGAACGTATACAGCATCCGGTACCCTGTCGGTGATTATTCTGCAAGTAGCCGACATTCCCGGCTTGAGTCGACCATTATTTTCCGTGTTTTCTTCCGTGTTTTTAACTAAAATCTCTATGGTATACAAATTTCTAAATTTTTCGCGATTTGTCGGATCAATATATACTTTTTCAGCTATAGTAGCTATGCGAGAAATGGTGCCGTAGTAAACTTTTTTATTTTTATCAATCTTAATTATTACTTCATTTTCACGTTTAATTTTCCCGACTTCGATCTCATTTACTGCTGTTTCAACAAGCATTTCTGATAGATCAGTCAGCTCCATGAGTGGTTCACGGTAATAAACAGATACTCCTAATCTGATTTTTTCTTTTGTCGATGCGGCACCTGTATCTGTCCTTAAGCGCGCTTCCTTGTAGACAACCATACCGGATACCGGGGCATAAATAATTGTTTCTTCAAGGCGTTTAGTATAATCAGAGACGTATTTTTCATACCGCCTTACCTCATCATATATAGTATTGAGTTTTGCTATATTTTCTAATTTTTTACTTTCAATTTCATCTATTTTATCCAAAAGCCTTAATTCTGCCAATTGCATACTAATTTCCATTTCCCGTCTTTTATTTTCCTGTTCAAATTTGGATTTTAAAAATGTTGCCTTATTGAGTTCTAAATTCAGTTGAATCGTCTTCAGTTGGTTTTCTCTGCGAACCGAATCTGTTCTTTGCTGCGCCAACAACACTTCGAGTTCCTGGTATTTTGTGGTTAAAGTTAATTCGTAATTGGAAATCCTGTCTTCTAAATCGGACCCGTCAACTTGAACAAGAAAATCACCCTTTTCGACAAATTCATCTTCAGGAACTAACTTTACTATTTTCATATATGTTGATAAACCCGTTATTCTGGAGAATTTGATACTCACAGGATTGTGTGCTTTAATTTCTCCTGAGACTACTACATCGACGACAAATTCTCCCTTTTGAGCTTCAAATGTCTCCACTTCTAAGGTTGTACTTTCACTGCCAAAATAAAAAATCAAACCAAGCGTTACAACTACCGCCCCAACTATAAAATATTTTATACGGGCGCCGCTATGAAAACGTGATTTGTTATCCATTGTACATTTACACCGATATACAGACTAATTAAATATTTTTAAAAATCATTAATATTTTATAATTCTAAGTTTTTTCGTAGTATCGGGCGATGCGGCTTGTTTTGCTTTTTTTTCTTCCTCTTCCCTGAATTTATCATAATCGTATTGAATACCAAGCTCCTCAATCGCTTTAAAATGCTCATCCAGTATCGCGATTCCCTCTTCACGACGGCGTAACTCTTCATATTCTCCAAGTTTTGCACCGGCATAGTTCAGCGGCTGTTTAAGGATTTTATCGCCTTCTTCGAGCCCGTTTTCAATAACCACCATTACCGAGTTTCTTTTGCCTAATTCAACCTCCCTGAGCCGCAGTTCATCTCCATCTGCAACGTACACACACGGCTTAGCACCATACTCAAATACAGAGGTCAATGGAACGGCAAGAACGTCTTCTAATCGTTCTACTATAAGCTCCACCGATGCTTTCATTCCCGGTCTCATGCGTTTGTCCGTGCCGTCAAGCAGAAAACGCACCGTGAAAGTCTTTACATTTGTATTTTGACTGACCGGCATAAAAATATCCGGTGTACTTGAAGAAGAAATTGTAAGATCATTTACTTTGCCCGTGAATACCGTATCCGGATACGCCTCCAGCCTGAGCCTGCCCTCCTGCCCTATCCAGGCCTTCGAACGGTCAATATCATTAACATGCAGGATAGCGTAAATTGATGAAAGGTCTGGTAATTGTAATAAGGGATAGAATAAATAATCTAATTTGTCTCCTACTTCATATTTTTGACCGGTATCATAATTTTGGGCATAAACAACAAGAGCCGGATTTTCTGCGATTATCGTAAATGAAGCAATTTGATCATCCAATGCACTTAATTTTTTCTCGGCATTTGTCACACGAAGTTCTGCCTGATAGAGCTTTAACTTTCTTTCAACTCTTTGTCCTGCAATTTCCGTAACTTTGTCTATAGAATCGAGCAGAGCAATTTCAAGCTGTAATTGTTTCTGCTTTTGGGTATTGTCCGAGCTATATTCCGCAAGCTGCACCTCTAATCTTTTTGATTCCAGCTCATAATTAATGTTATCCAGTTTTCGTTCATCCTTCCGTTCCTCCAATTTCTGGTTCTCAAGTAAATCTTCATAGCTTTGGACCTCAGTATTGAGCTCTTCAACTAAAGTTTCGCGTTGAGTCAATAAATTTGAAACGTCGAGTTTTACCAGGGTATCACCCGGCTGTGCAAATGTGCCTTCGGGTATTAAGTATACTATTTGCGTCTCCTCACGCGACAATATTATCAAACCGGATGTAAGACTTTGTACTGCAATTTCCTTACTCCTTACAGGTTGAATCTTTCCCGATTCAATAAACGTTATTTCAAGATCCTGCTTTGTTATAGTATATAACTCAGGCTCGGGCGGAGGCTCTTTAAAGAAATACATCACGGCGAATATGATTATTATCATGCCTGCTATCGACAGCAGCGCGAACCGTAAAACTTTACGGTTAATTACTTCTTTTAATAAGGAAAACTCGGATTGCATATCTTACCCAATCTTTATTTCAAATGTGGAATGGTGTATATATAAAGCTTCAGTTAACTTGCGAATTTAAAAAATACTAATAAGTTCGACTGCTTTAAATCTTATCAAACCAAAGCAATGCCTAATCAATCAGAGTATTTCGAGCAGCTATTCCGGTTCAGCAAAAGAAGAAAGAATTTCAAATGGAGTGTGAGCATCAACTACCATAATAGGACATTACTATAAATAAGACAATTCAACAGGGTAAAAAGTTCAGAAAAAAATTATTAAAGTCGAAAAAATATGTTTGCCAAGTACAACTAAAACATTTAAAAGAATAATAGTGATATGTAAATACTTGCTTTTTATAAAAACATACCATTATATATCTACCATATATACGGCAAGAAACTGAAAAAGTTTCAAAAAAACATTTATTTTCAAAAAAAATCAATAATCGTTTTTTCTTTTTTTTATATTATTCTTGTCAGGCAGGTGGGAAAAATGCGATGTGCTATATATAAATGTGATTGTAGAATCAACTTCCCGGGATGGTCTCATCATCGCGGATTTTCGGCGCAATCGCAAAGCCGGTGAAGCCGTACAGGATTGCAAAGAATACGCCGAAATAGCACATGAATGCCCAGTACCAGTATTGTATGGTGGGTACGCCGAGCGTGCCGGTAAAATAGACACCCGCTATACTCCACGGAACAAGGGGTACAATGACGGTGCCGGAGTCCTCAATAGTGCGGGAAAGATTTTTTGCGGCAAGGTTCATTTTCTTAAACGCCGGGGCAAATAATTCTCCCGGTATAAGCAGTGTCAGGTAGGAACTGCCCGTCATCAATGCTACTGCAATACTCGAGGATGATACCGAAGCAATTAGCCTTCCTGTGGTTCTTGCAAATTTCATAAGATGTTCAAGTAAAACGTCGAGCATACCTGCCTTTTGCGCTATACCGGCAAACGCAAAGGCACAAAACGCTATCAGGGTAACGTCCATCATGTTCAGCATGCCGCCCTTTGTAAGAAGCTCGTCAATAATTTCTATCCCTGTGGTTGACTTATAGCCGTGTACCATGGAATCTACGGCGCCCCACTCGCCCGCTACAGGCATGCCCTGGTAAAATATGGCAATAAGCATCGCAGCAAATGACGATACAAACATGCCGGGAATCGTCGGTTTTTTCGTTATCGCCGCATAAAGAATAATTACAGGTGGTATCAGCAGAATGACATTGAACTTAAACGTATTACGAATTCCCTCCATTATAGCATTCACCTGTTCCGATTCAACACTGCCCTGCGCCCCGTGCCCTAAAAAATAATAAATTACAAGACCTAAAAACCATGCCGGTACGGTTGTCCAGAGCATGTGTTTTATATGGTCGAAAAGATTACTCCCTGCTGCAATAGGTGCAAGATTTGTTGTATCTGAGAACGGGGATATTTTGTCTCCGAAATATGATCCCGCTACGATAGCTCCCGCCGCCTGTGGAAGCGGGATGTTTAAGCCGTTCGCAATACCGATGAACGCCACACCGACGGTGCCGGCAGTCCCGTACGAAGTGCCGGTCACTACAGAAATAATACTGCAGACTACACATGCGGTTACCAGGTACAGCGAAGGTGAAATTATTTTCAAACCGTAATAAATCATCATCGGAATTGCGCCGCTCGCCATCCACGTTCCGATGAGCATACCTACAACAATTACCACCATCATAGCCGGCATGCCTTTCGAGAGGCTGTGGATTATGCCGTCCTCCATTTCCTTGTAAGTATACCCAAGACGAAGTGCGACAATACCGGTAACCGTAGCAGCGCCGAGCAATAAAAATTCTATCCTTAACTGAAAAATACCATATCCGATACCGAGAAAGAGCGCAATAGAAATAATCGGTATAAGTGATTGAAAAAGTGTCGGAGTTTTCTTATGTTCTGTCATGGGAATGTTTTCCTGTTGATATAAACAAACAAAACTGATTGGGGAATATTAGCTGTCGGATAATTCAATGCTTTAACGTCAACGTATATTTATATAGGACAGACAGCCCCGCTTAACGGGATATCCTGCCAAATATGCCACATCAATCTTCCACGATTCTCATAATCCGGATAACAGGGTAAATAGAGGCGGTTTTGAGCAGCGATTTAAATTCGGGCTGCTGAGCCAGTCCCCAGATGGAGTGGGGTTCAAGCATTGTTATAAGCTGCGCCGCCTGCAGCTGGCTGCACCACACAATATGATAGCCTGCCGGGATCCTTGAAATGCTGCTTTTTTTCGACACTTCAACAGAAAGCATTTCTTTATCCTCGATCCCGGTTCGTGTAACGGAATCAATTGTATATAATTCTAACAGTCCCTGTGCCGATTTTTCGGATACCTGTACATCAATATGATGTTTCTTCAAAACATCAATTATCATAGTTTGCTCCGGTGGTATTGCATAACCCTGAGGACGCACCACAGAAACCGTTGACTCCACAAGCGGATAGAAGTTGTTAAAAGTTTTCTCGGTTTCTTGACCGTTTTTTATGAGAATTACCGGCACGGTAACCGTTGGGTTTGCAGGGTCCTTGACATAATCCATATTGATATGGACACGCAACTGCTCCTTACCCTGCGTTAATTCCTCCCTTTTTTCCTGAACAATATGCTTCACTTCGGTGGCATTTTGGGCAAAGTATGATAAAAATGCTTTTATTGATTCCAGCTGCCGGCGGGTTCGTTCATGAATATTTTCTGTTATTGTAATTCCATTTTGCCCCTCTTGAATAAAAGAAAACGTGCTATAGATTCCCATGCTGTTCCTGCCGTCGTTGATAGCGGTTGTGCTGAACCTGAACCGCTTCGCCGGGTCGTCAACGACAAGATACCGCCGGAACCGTATATTTATTATTTCGAGTTCCGTTTCTATATACGGTAAGACCCTGTTCCATGCATATCCACGGATTTCCATCGAAACATTCGGATTGGAAACGGCTCCCATCTGCACGCCGAAATTTTTTTGATATCCCGCCGCAATCCAGGCTGCATCCCGGACACCATATTCATGTACATCCAGTGTTACCTCAGGCATATACTTATGAAACACATCGTGCAGCCCGAGCACTTCCGGCTCGGTCAATGTCAGGTGGTTTCGGTTTAAATCCGCGCCATTGGCACAGCAGCAAGTCTATGTTTTGCAAAAAATCAACAAAATCGCCCATTGCGATGTCGCGTGCAAGCTGAATTGCAGCCTCTTTACCGGAAGGTTCGTTTCCATGCTGTTGAGCGAAAATCAATACCGTTAATTTATCCCGCCGGTCTGAAGCAGACGACCCGGATTCACTAAAACGCAACAATGGTATATTTCTGCCCTCAACTGATGCAGCAAACGTTTCAATTGTGAAATTTTGCGTTCTCTGGTGCAGTTCGTTCAGAAATGAAATCATCTCATCATAGGTGGTCAACTTCTCTGCGGAAGTCGATTCAAGAGGTGTAAGCGGCTTTTCTTCAGCACAGTGCACAAAAATGCAAAAAAACGGAATAAGGGCGACGAAGATTGTACCGCGAAGATATGACATTAGAGTATTCTCAAGCATAATTTCTATAACTCCTTATAAATTTGATAAGTTATGAAAATCACGGCTGTTTTGCTCAGCTTTTATTGTTTTCATGCCGACTGGGAACTCAGCTTTATGACTTCATATCCGACCTGTGCTAATCCTGCGATATTATCAATGGCAATATATTCTTCAGTTGAATGATTTTTCTTATATCCCTGGCCTAAATTTATGGTCGGGATACCGTTTGCATTAAAATTGTTTGCATCGCTGCCGCCGATAAATGGTATCAACTCCGGTTCGATGTTACAATTTTTCATTGCCCGGGAAATCCACCGGATCAATGGATGATCTTCCTTAAGTTTGAAACCTTTATAGGCTTCATTCCATTCAAACTCGGCTTTACCGCCAAATCTTTGCGCTGCTCCTTCGAACGTATTTATGATTTTTTTCCTGTATTCAGGAATTCGGGCATCATTGAGGCTTCGGATTTCCCCTTTAATTTCGACCCTGTCGGGTATAATATTAGTTTTTGTGCCGCCGTGAATCATCCCTATGCTGACAGTCGAATCAGGCTCGACCCGTCCTACGTCGGTTTTTGCAATCGCATCCGCAGCAATTTTAATGGCGTGAATTCCCAGTTCCGGCGCTATAGCTCCATGTGCGGCTTTGCCATGAATGTTAATAATGAATGAAAGTTGTGTCGGCGCCTGGAAGACTATTTTCCCTAAATCGGCTGACGAATCAAAAACAAAACCAAACGCACAGTCGAATTTACTGTAGTCAATATATTTAGAACCATACAGCCCGATTTCTTCGGCAACAAGAAAAAGCAGTGTAATATCCGGGTGCTCGAGGTTTTGTTCCTGTGCGGATTCAATAACTTCCAATATCTGCGCAACACCCGCCCTGTCATCTGCGCCAAGTACAGAATTCCCGTCACTATAAATTACACCGTCTTTTATATGCGGAGAACCTTTGCTGGACTGGATCGTATCAACATGCGCCGACATGAAAAACGGCGTTCCTCCTGCACCGGAAGCGGGAACGTGTGCAATGATATTTCCGCAGCAACCGCCGAAGTTTTCACCCGCATTATCCTGAGTATACTTGATACCCAGCCTATCCAAGCGCCTCTTTACCTCTTCCATTGCTTCTCTCTCCTCGCGGGAGACGCCTTCAATCACCGTAAGAGAAAGAAAATTTTCAATAAGACGTTTGCGGTCAATCATAATTATACTTTACCTGTCAGAAAGTTTTAATATTAGAAAGCTTTTAGCTGTCAACCATCGGCTTTCGGGTTTTAGTTGAAGTCTTTTAAATATGAAAAAACAACTTGCTGAACTAATAATATACCGGTAAAAATTTATCTGTTTTCGATCACCTGTCTCAATCTTCTGCTGTGATGGTACAGTTCTTCGAGTGAAAGTTCTTTCAAAAACACCAGGCCCCGTGTTGCCCGGATCAGCGGGCTGAGATGCTCGTTAAACCATGCGCGTCCGATACATACCTTAATTTGCTGATACTGTTCAACCTGAATCTTCTGCGCCAATTCCGAAAAAGGACCGTCATGTTCATAAGTTGGGAAAGATGCATCCTTCTGTGAAATAAATGTGCTCATAAAAGCGCTCTGCATTATAGAAAACATATTGAGTGAGACCGGCACAAAAATATCTGCTTCCGCAGGGTGAAACCGGGACCAAACGTTCCTGTAGCCCCATATTTTGATGTCCGTTCTTCCCGTTTTTATTTCATACCGCTTAAGCGCTTCAGTCAGTGCCTGTAGAACTTTGTAGTGTGTGTCGGGACCGCTCGCTTCCGGGTCGAGTGCCACAGTAATAACATCGGGCTGGATTTTTTCCATTACCTTCACTAAAGGCGTCACATCCCGTTCCAGGGTCGGCTCTTCCATAAATATATCACCGGTATAGAATCCGAGCCTCTGATGCAGCATATATGAACAGTCCCATCCGAAATAGCCCCAGAGACACTCCGCTTCCCATTCCCGGCACATTCCCTTAAGCTGCTGTATATCATTCCTGTCCTTTTTACCGGGGTACTGTGATTTAAAATAGTCTTCCAGTTCAATAATACACAATTTTATACTGTCAATGTCCTGTACTTTATAAATCGTTATCAGATTTCTCAAAAGCCTGCGTGATGTTCCTTCATTTTTCATGGTGTTTGCATTTGCCGCTACACCGTCAAGGTACTGCCAGACATCTCTGTTCCGCGCATCAATATTCTCCGGATCAAAATAATTTTCTTCCATTAATGCCGCACAATCGGGAGAATCTATAAACTCCTTCAAAAGCGTTAGTATACGCTGCATATAATGGTTAGCTACGGCTGTGAATCCGCTGGTCAGCGTGATAAAATAGTGTGTGTTCGTTGCGCTGCGGACATGCCTGACTATATAGGGAAGGCAGCCGAGCATGAGGTCATCGTGGTGCGGTTTTTTATTATTTCTTTTGCCTGCCTGTCGCTGTTAAAGCCTTCCTGATCAAGGTCGATTATCCTTTTTTGTTTTTTTATAGCAAGGTCAATTATAATTTTTTCGACCATTTCGTTACTGATTGTTTTCTTACGGGCTATAAGCGTAATCTCACGTTCCTCCAGCCGGCATGCCGCACCTTTAGTCAAGTAAAATGCAGCATTTGGCAGCGCCTGTAAAGCCGTTGCAGGAAACAGAGTATTCGGCTCGCTTTGAATTGTTGCTGCAACTATATTTGCCTTGGCTTCTCCTGCAGCAATGATGACAGCGGTACATTCCCGATTATAGGTTAATGTTCCGAGTCCGATGGTGATGACTTTTCTCTTCCGCGAGATTTCAATGCCCCCGAGGTCCTGTGCAGCGGCTGCCTGAGTTTCGTAATTGGTCTCCGTCAGGCGGGTTGAAGAAAAATGGTCGGAGCCGCGGATGTTAAATCCGATATGTCCGTCCGGTCCTATACCTCCAAGAAAAAAACCGATTCCGCCCATGGAACGTATTTTTTCTTCATACTCCTGACACCATTGGTCAATTTTCCCCAGCGCTCTTTTCTGTTTTAATTCGAGGGAATTCTTCTCGTGCCGGTACCTGAGACTAAGATCAACAACATTATTCTGCCAGAGGGATTCAAGAGTATCGCCGGCATCCAATCCGACTTCGGCGCAGTTTATCAGCATTGCTTTTTTCGGATCAAGACCAAATCCCTCGATATAATAATGATTTACATAGTAATAAAAACTGTTATGCTGGTCTGGATTAATAGGATAAAACTCGTCGATTTGCACAAAATGAAGGGTTTTTAAATCCGGACGTTTCCCCGGATCAATGCCGCCTTTTTCAAGCTCCACACGCGTTTCGCCGGTATCCCATGTTTTTAGAAAATGGATTACCCATTTGATGAAATATTCAGGCGTTTTGCCTGTCGGCAGGGCAATAACGCCGCCGGGATTTGCCTGAACCCACTCGATAAAACGCAAAGCTGCCAATTCCCCCAATGCAGGAAAACTGTTTACAATGATAGTTTTTATTTTCTCCGTCGGTGGGTAAATCGCCTTAAAATGTGAAGATTTTAGTGAGATACGCTCAACTCTTGAAAGTCTGATTTTTGATTGTTCAGGCATCGAAACTTGTCAATTGACCATCTTTTAAATGTTTAATGTAATATTTTTTTTTAAAAAACAAACTAAAAAATGAAGACAATTTTTTTTAACGGGATAATATCCTGTTATCAGGTAGTGCTGTATAATTCACCATTTCAATTAAATATAATGTTGTCATTCACAGACAAGAATGTCTGTGCTACTTACAAAAAAGTATATATGATATTGTTTATATTGGGATTATATCTTTGTTAGCGGAACAGGCATTCCTGCCTGTTCTTGCATATTTTAAATTTTGCAGCAGTCTCTATTAAATAAAAATTATTTCAGTGTCTCAGCGGATTATACCTGCACGCTCTTCCGCTGTTTCTTTAAATATAATTCCGGTTAAACGCTCCATTGCATCCGTGAATTGCCGGTTCCTTCGTGCCATAACCGTTCGAGCCGTGTCAATTGCTTTATTGAACTCATACTCAACCAATCCCCCGCTTCCCCCCCACGAAAACGACGGGATATATTTCGGCGGGAAACCGGCGCCAAAAATATTAGAATGGACACCTGCTGCAGTACCGGTGTTGAACATGGTATTAATACCTGTTTTGCTGTGGTCGCCCATTATAAGTCCGACGAATAAAAGACCGGTGTCGACTGTTTCTCCGTCGATTGTTATTCTTATCGTACTATAATTGTTCTTCAAATCGCTGTTATTGGTGCCTGCGCCGAGATTAACCCACTGCCCTATATACGCATGTCCGAGAAAACCGTCGTGCTGTTTATTGCTGAACGAGTGAATTATGGAGCTTTCAATTTCACCGCCGACCTTGCATACTTCCCCGATACTTGTTCCGCCGTAGATTTTTGCACCTATTTTAACAAGTGTATCCCTCCCGATACATGCCGGGCCCTCGATAACGGCATTTGCCATGATTTCGGCGCCTTCATCGATTACAATTGTGCCATTTTCCGCATCCAGGACAACACCGGGTTTTATACTTGCATTCCTGCCGATATGAATCATACTCTTGTTCAAAAAGTGAGCCCCGGGGTAGGATGCGTCATGTAATTCAGGTTTAGGATAGAGGCGCACAAAATCCTTTTGGATTTCTTCTGCATTTCGGGTGATTAAATCCCATGGATATTGAATTTCTTTAACATCTACCTGTTCAACGGTCAGAGCCGGAAAGAGTTTCCGAAGCGTTATAGGTTTTCCCGCATGGTCTTTGAGTAGACGCGAATGTTCTGCAGACAAAACCGCCGCAACTTCGGTATCTCCCGCACAATATATAAATCCTGACCGGTTCGTGTCAATTTTCTGAGCTGTATCCTTATCCCAAATGATGCGTCCATTAATCATGAGGTAACTGTCTTCTTCAAACCCGTTCACCGGCGAATCGACTTCTTCTTCCATAATTTCCGAGAGATATTCCCTGCAGTGATATACTACAGAAAGATCGGGGTACTCGGCAGTAATTTTATCCGCAAGAAGTGTAACACCGCACCTTAGATGATAAACAGGTTTGGTCCAGGTAAGCGGCAGGAGCTTCCGAAAAAACGGGTCTTCAAAAATACAAAGGTGCATTGAGTCTCCTATTGATTTAAAGTACCGGTTTTAATATAATCATTAACTTATTATGCTATATATAATTACAAAATTTTATTTTACGTATTTCAAGCCGGGATTTTACAGTGATCCCGCTTAGGATTTGAAACAATTTTTGTAATAGCGGTCTTATTGTATTTGCCGGTTATGATCGAGTAATTCAGTTCACAATCAGTTAATATAAGGTAAAAAAATGATGATAAAAAGTAATATTCCCGGATAGATATCAGTGGGAAATTCAGAATTCCAGTATATACATTTCTTTAAAAAAATGCAAGATTTTTCACGCGGGAAGTCATAAACAAACATAAAAATGTGATTTCGGACAATCAAAAGGCGTGTAATAATTCTTAAGGCAGGATTATAATTTTACCCCTAACGGTACCGAGACAATAATTCAAAGTTAAAATTTAATTTCATTATTTTTAGTACATTGCCAGGTGGAGTTGGTATTTTCTATTTCTCGATGATTTTATATTCATAGACACAGTGTTCATTTTCCGAGTCAATAAAATAGATCCGGTCATCGTAAATCGTAAAATTTTTAGTGAATTTTTCGGGCAGCGGCAAATAACATAGCAGTATACCATCAGAATCGAAAATTTCGAACTGCATATAGTCGGACAATTCCTCTTCTTTATCCGGGTCGGGTTGATGCATGTATGTTGCGGTCCACAATCTCCCTTTATTATCAATTCCTATTCCGGAAAATGAATATATTATGTTATATACCGGTATATCCATTTCAACTTTCTCACTGGGCTCCTCACCCGGAACAAAAAGACTAACCATTCTTTTCTCAATTCTTGCTTCTGTTGATTCCCCATAGTTGAGATTTCTGTCTGATTTAAAAATGAGTACTCCGTTCTTGGAATATTTCTCAATACGGTTTTGAATACAAAACACCAAATATATATTATCCTTTTTATCTAATGCGGAAGCAAACCTATTTGCAATTAATAGGAAACTTATACTAACTTGTGTTTTTATTTCTGCGTCTCTGCTGTAAGATTTTCTTTCGACAAATTGTTTATTTATTTTACCATCTGCATCGAATATTCCCAATAATGCCGTATCTGATTCTACAGGAGCAATTATTTTATCTGACTGCAAAACCAAAAAATCATAGGCAGAAGAATTTTCCAATGTAATTCGGCGAATTTCACGTCTATCTTGATTAAAAACTATAATATTCCCTTTAATCCTCTGCTCTCTCACATACAAATTGTCCTTACTGTCTAATTGAATGGTGCCGGGGCTTTGAAATTCTCCTGGCCCCTGACCTTTTCTGCCGAATGTAGCCAGATATTTAACATCGGGATCGTATTTCTGAACTCGGTAATTACCCCAGTCAAGTATATAGAAATTTCCGTAAGAATCTCTTATTAATTTCAATGGTTTATAAAGCAAATATTTCTCATCTTTCCCCTCAAGCTCCCCAATCTGGCGAACGAACTCCATCGAAATCTTTTGTTCATCGCCCCACAGCGGTCCATAGTTGTGCACGTAATTCACCCCGTCTTTAGTTTCAATGGTGTAAGTTTCATCACTTTTGCCGCAATTAAATAAAAGTGCAATTGTGGTGATAAAAATGAATAATGTACGTTTTATCTTCATTTTGTCTTCTCGTATAAAATTTCGTAAAAATTGGCATGATGGAGCATTTTTGTTTTCCTGTAACGTATACAGAAAATCTTTAGCCCATAAACTTTAAAATGCAAAGAAATCCCCCTTTGAATGGCGATATAGTTAGATGTTTAAGATTAGAGGTACAATTTATGTAAAAGGTGCAAACATCAGAAGCATATTTTTCAAAAATATTTCTTGTTTTATTTCCTCTCATTTTATTGTAAAATCATACGATTTCGTTGTCCAGACCGCCACAGGCTTATTGTTACTGTCTAATGCCGGAAGGAATTTACACTGGAGGGCTGCATTTTTTGCCAATTCTTCTAATACTTTGCTTCCCGTTTCATTACTCAGTAATTCTACCTTTGTTACGATGCCATTTACATCGACACGGATCTTGAAACTAATAATTCCCTGATGTCCTTTCTTTTTTTCAGAATCGGGATACTCAGGCCATTTTTCGACAGTCGAACGGGGTTTAACTGAAATGGCTGTCTGTTGTTTTGCATCAGTAAGATCTATAATTTTTTCCTGAATGTTTTCTTGTTTTACTTCGTCCGGCTTTATTTGAAACTTAACAGGAATAGTGTACCAGAATTTAACAACTCGTCCTCTGCTTTTTGCTGGTATAAACCTTAATTTCATAATCGCTTCTTGCGCAGCTTTATTACAGCTTTCCGTAACATCAGACTGTAAGACTTCTGTTTGCTGCGGAACGCCGCTCTCATCTATAAGTACACGTACGGTTACTTTCCCCTCGATGCCGGCTTTTTTAGCATCATCAGGATATACAATATTTCTAAGTAATTCCTCCATTCCACCGATAATTCCCGGCATGCCTTCAACAGGCAAAAACTCCGGAATTTCTTCTTTAACCGGAGGCGGAGGAATTATTTCTCCCACTATGTCGTTAGGCCGGTACAATGCAAGCTGAATTTCTTCTTTAACCGGAGGCGGAGGAATTATTTCTTCTTTTTTTATTTTAAAATCTACTGTTATTGGTGTCCAGAATTTAATTGGTCTGCCTCTTGACAGAGCCGGTTTAAACCTTAATTTCATAATTGCTTCAATAGCGGCTTTATTGCATCCGCTTTTTTCCAGTTCTTCATTAGATTCGAGAACATAAGATTCGGTAGGTTCACCTTTTTCATCCACTAAAACATATATTTTTACTTTTCCCTCAATACCTGCCGCTTTAGCATTTGGAGGATACTCAATAAGGCTCATTAATGTGTCCATTCCACCGATAATTTCCGGCCTCCAGCCCTCACCAAACGGTAAAAACGCCGGAATATCTTCCTCTTTAACCGTAGGCGGGGGCGGAGGAATTATTTGTTCTTTTTTTATTTGAAACTTAATGGGTATCGAGTACCAGAATTTTACAGGAATACCGTTCTGTTTTGCGGGTATAAAACGCAATTTCTTGATCGCCTCTATAGCCGCTTCGTTGCATCCGCTTTGTCCCAGATTTGACTGGAGAACTTTAAAATCTACAGGCTCACCTTCCTCATTCACAAGAACGCTTATTACAACTCTACCCTCGACGCCTGCCATTTTAGCCATCACAGGATATTCAATAAGGTTCAGTAATGCCTCTAATCCGCCGATAATTTGCGGCTGGTCTTCAACCGGTAAAAATGCGGGAATATCTTCTTCAATAACAATATCAGACTTAATTTGAAACCTGAATGGGATATTCATCCAGAATTTTACAGGTACTCCTCTCTGTTTTGCTGGTATAAAACGCACCTTCTTAATCGCATCAATCGCTGCTTCATTGCATCCGCTTTGTCCCAGATTTGACTGGAGAACTTTAAAATCTACAGGCTCACCTTCCTCATTCACAAGAACACTTATTACAACTTTACCCTCGACGCCTGCCATTTTAGCCATCGGAGGATAGACAACATGTTTAAGCAAAAGATCCCATCCGCCGATAATTTGCGGCTGGTCTTCAACCGGCAAAAATGCCGGAATCTCTTCCGTTTTAGATTCGACTATGTCATACTTGCTTTTAATAACGTTATCAATCATACCCAATGTAATATGTTTTGCACCTGCCTGTCTTATCCGGTCAAGCACATCGATGAGGAAGCCGTATTCAGTTTTATCAGCAGGAAATATAAATATAACCGTATTTTCATCTTTTTTGAGAATTTCCTGGATGTTGTCTTTAATCAAAGAAACCGGAGTACTTTCTTCATTGATTGATACACCGCCGGAAGCATTAATGAAAACTCTAACTGTATCTCTTCCGCTCAGGTCATTTTCTTCAGTAGTACTCGATTTGTCAATCTCTGCTTTTTGCATTATTTCAGGATAGAAGATGTTATTTTGAATCGCTTCTTTTACAACGGAAGGTTGTGCAGTAATAACGTCTTTTGTAAGGTACCACGAAAATGGAACGATTGCAAACGCCACTGCACAGACTATTGCTTTATGTACTAACCGCATCTTTTTCATGACTAATCCCTCCTTTTTTGATAATTGGTAGGCGATGCGATTTTTTAGATGCTTGTGCGAATTGAAAAAAGCAGGCATCGATGCGTGTTTATAGTGCGGTCGAGCATAATTTTCAGCAATGTTTACCAGGAACTGCGAATAATTCACAGGCGACAGATTAATTGATCTTATCGCTGCATCATCACAAGCCATGTCGCTGTAAAACCGCAGTTTCTTGTTATGTATCCAGACAACCGGATTGAAAAAGTGAATTGCCTGTGCGAGAATCTGGAACAAGTTGATCCAGTGGTCATAGTGGCGGATATGTGCAATTTCATGTGCAATAACAGCTTTTTTGCAGTCTGAAGGCCATGTATCCCACGACTTTGGGAAAATGATTTTATGTTGTAAAAATCCGACTACGAATGGGCTGTGAATCCTTCTCGATTTGAAAAATGCAATTTTTTTCTTTGCTCCAGCGGGCAAATATTTATCGCAATTCAGCGGTTTTGAATATTTTATTATTGCCCGGAGGCGCAGAAACTTAACAATTACATATCCGATTATTAACAATACGAGCAGGCTCCAGCCGATCATACAAAGAGAGTGTCGAGTAAACGAAACGTTCTGTACAGCATCGTAATCGGCACTTGCAAAACCTGTTACCGTCAGCGAGTACAATGTGTTAGCAACATTAGATGAAGTAATACTTTCGACGGATGAACCGGAAACCGCTATGAACGGCGGTATGAACAATTTTACAAGTCCGACAAGTGCAATACCCCGCAGAAGCCGTATATCGCGATTACGGAACACATAAAGCAGTAACAGTATTCCTGCCAAAAAAAGACAGTTTTGTACCGTCATGAGCAGAACATAATCCGCCCATACGGAACTGATTTCATTTATCCAATCAACCATTGGATTTTATTTCCGGTCTTTTTCTTTTTGTTTAATCAACCGTTTTAAATCTGCAATCTCGTCCTGTGAAAGCGTATCAGAATCTATAAGATAATTGGCAAGCGCCAAAAAAGAGCCGCCAAAAGCCTTATTGACAAGTGTGTTTGTTTCGCCTACTATCATATCTTCACGCTTTACAGCAGGCGAATAGAAATTTACTAATCCGGTTTTTTTTCTTTTCAAAAACCTCTTTATAACAATGTTATTCATTACCGTTTGAATCGTAGTGTATGCTTTTTCCCTGTTAGGGTACCCTTCATTAAGTACCTGTCTCACGGTTGGTTTCCCACCCAGTTTCCAGATAATATTCATCACTTCCCATTCAAGAGGCGTTAGATAATCTTTCTGCTTAATTTTTGACCGTGCCATTTCAGACTCCCTTTTGGTTAGTAACTATACTATAAATGTAGTATTATGGTAAGAAATATATTTCAATTTGTCAAGAAAAAAATTGCAATTTTTGAAAAAATTTAAAAATACAAATGAAAGGTTCAATCTCAGCCGCCTCGCAAGCAGTTAAAACCTTGAATAGAATACATTTTTAATTGTCTATTTAATAAGTATATTTTACTGAAATAAAAATATTCATTTTTTAAATAGAGGAGAATTATAATGGACTTACACCGCATTAAAAAATCCATCTGGCATACTACTCTATTATTTGTTCTACTATTCGTTTCACTAACTCATGCCCAGCCGCCCCAGGAGACACTTGAAATCAAGGAGATAACCCAGCCTGTTGAAATAATCAAAGACCTGTGGGGAATATCCCATATATACGCACAGAATCAGAGCGATTTGTTCTTTGCCCAGGGATACAATGTGGCGCGTGACAGGCTGTTTCAATTAGAAATGTGGCGGCGGACGGCTACGGGTACCATGGCAGAAATTTTAGGAGAAAAATCGCTCAGGAACGATATTGGTGCAAGATTGTTCAAATTCCGGGCAGATATGAAACAGGAATTAAATCACTATCATCCCGACGGCGAAGAAATAATAACATCGTTCGTAAGAGGAATAAACGCCTATATCGACCTGACAAATGAGAATCCCGGCCTCCTCCCTATCGAATTTCGGTTTCTGGGTATTAAACCGGAGCATTGGACACCGGAGGTGGTTGTATCCCGGCATAACGGTCTATATAGAAATGTCGGCAGCGAGTTATCTCTGGCACGGCGGGTACAGGCGATGGGCGGCGACCTTGTTGAACAACTGTCGAACTTTCATCCGGGAGACCCCCAACTTGAACTTGCCGAAGGTCTCGACGTATCGATAATACCAAACAATGTTTTAGACCTTTACCGGGCAAGAAGTTCCGGAGTCAGATTTGCCCCTGAAGACATTGTCG
>Ga0111191_1012_pt1 | contig 18413 bp, 16 predicted proteins | sample DeeMarSWOR324_28_FD_80363 | JGI IMG/M metagenome (GOLD analysis project Ga0111191, IMG submission 80363) | bacterium SM23_31 | reverse complement strand
GTTCGACCGTATACGTATATTTACACAATGGCCTATGCAATGGAGGCGGCACAAGAAGCCGGGATCGAGTTTTATGTGCTTGACCGCCCTAATCCGCTGAACGGCGAACTGGTCGAGGGGAACATACTCCACCCCGATTACAAGTCATTTATGGGATTATATCCCATTCCATACGTGCACGGCATGACTGCCGGAGAGCTTGCGTGGCTTTTTAACCGGGAGTTCGGCATCGGTGCGAATCTAAGGGTGGTTCCGATGGAGGGCTGGAGCCGAAGCATGACGTTCAAAGACACCGGATTGGAGTGGATACCCACCTCGCCGCATATCCCCAATGCTGAAACGGCAGCCTATTATGCCACAACGGGCAGCATCGGCGAGCTTGGGACAATCTCCGTGGGAGTCGGATATACTTTGCCGTTCCGTATTGCCGGCGCCCCGTGGATAGATGCCGACGCATTAACCGCCGAGCTCAACGGGCGGAACTTGCCCGGAATCACATTCCGACCCATGTACTGGAAACAGTTCTACGGAATATTCGAAGGCGAGCGTGTCGGAGGTGTAGAACTGCACATAACCGACCTCAGTGTCTACAGCCCGTTTGCAACCGGTATTCATATCCTGGAGGCAATCCGGACGATTTACCCTGAACAGGAGATTTTTACGGATGACCGGGCATCCAATTTCCAATTCGCCACCGGAACAGACACAATCCTCACCCGCCTCAAGGCAGGTGTGCCTGCCGACGTTATCATCAAATCATATCAGGATGATTTAGAAGCATTTAAAATACTCCGGCAGGAATACCTGCTTTATTAATGTTTTTCCCCTTTTTTTATTGACTTTTACGGAAATATTTTATTTTTTGTGCTCAACTTAGATTCATCAATCATTTAAATCCGGAGATTTGCAGCGAGTTATGAAATTGGTCGATATACTGCCTTTGGAAAATATCAAGATCCCGATAAACGGTAAGACAAAGAAAGCAATCATTACTGAATTAGTCGCTCTTATTGCAGAATCTAATCCTCATATCAATCATAAGATAGTTTTGCAATCCATAATAGGGCGTGAGAAAATCATGAGCACGGGAATCGGTAAAGGCATTGCTATTCCCCATGGAAAATCGAGAGGAATCAGCCAGATTGCGGCAGCCTTCGGGATCGTACCGGATGGAGTGGATTTTGAAGCTGTCGACGGTCAGCCGGTGTATCTTTTTTTTATGTTAGTCGCTCCGGAGGGTCCGGCAGGACCGCACCTGCGGTGTCTGAGTATGATCTCACGCCTATTGAATATTGAGTCTTTCAGGCAAAGCCTGATCAATGCCTCATCGCCGGAAGAAGCGCTGCATATCATCGATGAGGGTGAGCGAGAATTTCTGAAATGACCGAAGAGGAAGTGCGAATGACGAATAAAGAAAACCGGTATTTACACGTTCTTATATATAAAAGTTATTATGATTTGTGAAGTTTTATTGTATTTCCCATTCGATGGGGCGGTCCGGCATGTAGCGAAAGGAGTTGCCTTCGGCTTTGATGAAGGATTTAAAATGAGTATATAACTCCTTATGCTCAACAAAACTATCCCTGCAGCGGTTAATAGCCGCAGATACGGCTTTGCGGTCAGTTTCGGTTGTGTCATACAGTTTGCGGGATTTTCCTTTTTTATCGGTAACGCTATTCAGGTACTTATCTAAAAAACTCAACATATCCAGTTTGTCGATTTTTTCTTCCGGGCTTTCGAAATCATCCGCTTCTTTACGCTTATACAGTTCTTCCCGCAGCATTTTTATTTTATTTAAGGGGAGCTTCCTTATAATTTCTTCAGGTAAAATATCCTCATTGATTCTCAAATTTTCGTTTTCAAGCTGGTCTTTTGTCATACCGTTATAAGGTTCGTATTTTTCTTCGGACATTTCATTCGAAGATATTCTTTTCAACTCCGAACAATGAATCCATTCACTTTTTTTTACAATAAGGTTTCTTATATGGAACAGCCCAATTGAAGGTTTTATTGTATAAGATTGACCCATATATTTAATTTCCCACCCGGGACCTGCTTTTCGAAATACGTTTTCACTTTTTGTTTCATCCTGCACAGCGGGACTGACGCCATTCAGGTTCGATATAGAATCACTTTTTATATTAATTTCGGGTTTTGCAACAACTTCCACCTCAAGATTGCCGGGATTATCTTTAGATAGTATAAGCTTTAAGCGTGTTCCCCTGGGAATAATCTCCCCGGTTTCACTTTTGGCGCGCCACTTATCCTGTCCGAACCCGACAATTCCTGTTTTGGACGCATTATCTATTGTCTCTATAACCACACCCTCTTCACCGATGAATCTGCTAGGGCTGAGTTTTTGCGGCTGTTTTACGGCGAAACGTTCCGAGAATCTGCGTTCGAGTACGAACAATATCCCCGAAACGTTAATAAATGCGAGAACCTGCCCCAGCAGTGGAACATTTATAAGCGCTAATATTCCCGCTACAGCAGCGCCAAAACTGACCCAGAGAAGAAAAGACCCCGTGCTGAGTATCTCACCTATGAGAAATACCGTGGCAAGCCCCATCCAGACCCACCACATTTCGAAATTCAATATTGCCCCTTTTTCTTATTGTATAAGTATTTAATTCTTTTTCAATATCAGGAACTAAATGTAATAGTAGATTTTGAAGAATTTAACATGCAAAACTTAAAAATAAATTATATGATATGCTTATTTGCTAATTTATCTTTGAATCTTTCAGATTCAATCCAAATATAAATAGGGTATATTTCATTTACAAATCGGTAAGCGCCTCTGCCTCTTTCTAAATCCTGTTCTATTATATCTAAGTCTCTTAACTTTTTTAAAAAATAAGGGAAAACTTTTTTTTCTTTATCACTTAATTTTTTCTCAAACTCGGCTTTATTAAAATAGCGGGAAATAGATGATTGACCCATTACTCTTAATATTGTCCTATATCTTTTACTTTGAATAGCATAATATACTTTAGGGTTTAAATATTTTGCGCCTATTATTTTAGCAGCACGATATATTCCAGCATAGGCGTCATTTTTATCGATAATCCCATTTGAGTCATATCTAAAAGCGGCATCGCCGATTTCGTGCATTAAAATAGGCAGCCCCCCCGAAAACCTAACCATAATTTCAAGTGCTTCCTTTTCGACCTTAACATCAACTTCTTTAAAAGCATTTAAGAGAAATTGCTCAACTTCTTCATCTTTTAACTTTTCAATTTCTATAGGTCTGAATATTCGCATTAGCGATGGTTGCAACGTTGATAAAATTTTCCTTTTCTCAGGCAATCCAATCAACATAATAAATACAGGGAAATCTTTATAACGGGTCGCTGTTTCATCAACAAAACTTTTGTACCAATTCGCAAAATCTTCTTTATCTGCTAAACCATTTATATCATCCAATGCTAAAAAGAGACCTTTTTTGTCAAGCTTAATTTTATCAATAAAATTTTTCAAAGCCTCCGGGAAATTTCTGACCAAGCCTTCCAATTCTTTCTTTGGAGGTGCAAAACTAACTGAAACACCAAAAAGTCCTATTTCTTCAATATACTTTCCAAAAAAACTGGAAATATTTTTAAACCACGATAAATCTTTCGTTTCTTTTAATATTTGATCAAATATATGACGTATCATTTCTTCTAAAGATGTTACACTGCCTAAAAAAGCATGAATACCAAGCATGTTTTCTTTAGATAAAGCTAAATGATGTAAAAGAGATGCAAATGAACTTTTTCCAATACCCCTGTCTCCGGTTAAAAACACGTTTGCTTGTTTGCCAGAGTTTGCTTCTTTAATAAATTGCATTACTTGCTCAATTTGTTCGATTCTACCTACAAAAAACTCCGGATGTATCGGACTGCCGGGGGAAAATGGGGTATAATCTTTGCTAACCATTATTAAACCTCTTAATTATAAATTATCTTTATTCAAAAAAATTAAATATTTGTCTAATTTTATATTGTTTTAATAAACCTTCCGACCTTCTCCAGTGCGCGGATTCGGTGGCTGATTCTGGACTTAATATCGTTTCCGAGTTCGGCAAAGGTTTTGTCGTAGCCGTGTGGAATAAAGAGAGGATCGTAACCGAAGCCGTGTATACCCACAGGGGATAGTGCGATTTCCCCCTCGACCACACCTTCAAAGGTACGCGTCTCCTCCGTCATAGCCAGCGCCATGACGCACCGGAACCGCCCGCCACGGTCGCTCACCGGAACATGGCGCATCAGGTTCAACAATTTTTCATTGTTCTCCGCATCAGCAGCGTCCTTCCCGGCAAACCGCGCTGAAAACACCCCGGGCTGTCCGTCCAGGGCATCAACCTCGAGTCCGGAATCATCGGCAAGCGTGACGATGCCGGTCTGTTTGAACAAACTCTCAGCCTTCCGGATGGCGTTTTCTTCATATGTTTTCCCGGTTTCTTCTATATCAACAAGACCATCAATTTGGGCTAAAGATATTAAATCTTTAACAATCCCGTTCAGAAAAGGTGCAATCTCCTCTATTTTACCCCGATTGCGCGTAGCTAAAAGCAGATTATCTATCATTTCAAAAATTAACCGCAGAAGAGAAAGTCGAATAGCGAATGCCGATTTTCGAATTATGAAAGGAGATGGATGCAAGGCGGGATGCTAATATCATAAGCTCATTCGGTTTTGAAAAGCATAAAAAACTTCGAACTTCGCAACTCGGACTCCGACATTCACAATTCGCAATTCGATATTCTTACTTTAAGCAAAAACTTCTTTCTCATTGCATTTACAAAGTTTTGCTATCTTTCGGGCAAATTTCCACTGATTATCTTCTTCGTTCTTCTCCGAGTTTACCACTAATATCGGTGTATAAGCCTCACCACACTTAGGACATACGGGAGCGTCACTTTTTTTACCCATTGCCTTTTCGGCAAACGTTTTCACTTTTTTTGCCACTACTGTTTCCTCCGAAAATTACCAATATGTTTATTATCTCACTGTTAACATACTTGATGAAAATTAAGAAAATTTTAAAATCTTTCAGAAATTGTTTGATTTTTTGGAAAATTGGTATAAATTGTTTTTAGCTGTCAGCGGTCAGCACCCAGTCTTTACCTAAAGGATTACAACACAGCGGTTAATTATTTTTAAATGTTATTTTACCAAGAACTAATAGCTGAAAGCTGACCGCTTATTACTGAATAATCATACTTATAAAAAGTCAAAATTTAACTTGATTGATTAAAAATTTTATCATTGTATCGAATAATCAGTCGTAAGAACACTATCGAATACAACCTTATAACAAAAATTTATTAATAATTATTCAGGAAATATAAATAAAATTATAATTTTTGATTAATTTGAGTTAAAAAAGGATCAATAATTTTCAGGTTTAATATTAAGACGCAAATACGCCTGTCCGATAATTTTCCCATTATAGGTTACTTCTATCTCAAACAACCTTCCCCATTTATCGAGAGAATTCTCCGGCAGCAGTTCGGAATATAAGTCAATCGGCATATTAACATCGTTTCCGTTCGTACCGCCTACAAATCCTTCTACATTGACCGACACACCGTCATTATTTGGAATATTTGTTTCAACATGAATTATTTCAAAAGATTTTTCGCTCGTACATGAATATGTTTTACCTTGCATAAGATAGCCCATGTTGCCGTTATCGAACCTCAGTACCAAGTTAATTAATCCGGGTTCAACTAAACGAACACGCATCTGAGCAACTGTTTCGTTATCAGGTTTACTTTCCCGTTCAAGCCGCACCTGGTATTCTGTGCCTTTTTTTTGTACTGAATAATCCGGCTCTAAATCGGTTTCTGTATTTATTTCTTTATCCTGATCATCGCCCGTATTCCACATGGCAGTTTTTGGCCAGTAGCCGAAAAAGTTAAGCTTAGCGTTAGGAAATAATTTTGCAGACGGACTTGTATCAATAAGACGTATAACATCGCCTTTCATTACAGTTAAAATACCGTCTGCTTTTATATGCTGGGGAAAGCCGTTTACTTCAACAACAAAACTTTCAACATGCGGTTCGGTTTGGAGCGCATTCCTTACTTCCGAATAGACGGGAGCATTATCGGATATCTCGACATTCAGCATACCGCACAGAAAACCGTCTTTTTTTATTAGAATCGAGGTGTTGTCGTAAATAAAAACGGGTTTACCTATATCATTAGCGCTGCCATAATTAACAATATCTCCGGAAAGCCCGCGCTCATAATTCGCTTCAATGTGTTCAATGAGAATTTTATCACCCGCTCTTATAGTAATAGTCCCATTATCCGGACATACTCGAGGCTGAGTACCATTAACGGAAAAAGCCACGAATTTTAGGCGGGGTTCAGGTAAAGAGATGTTTTCAATGTCACGCACAATCCCGAATTCATTCATAAAAGCATTAATTATTATTGTCTGGTAGCGGACCTTTAACGCAATATCCGTTATATCTTTTGATGCCTCGATTCCGAACGCAGGAATGTGATGGTTGGAAAGGGCATAAAAAGTTGCAGATTTCCGTTGTTCTTCGTGCCGTGTTGTTTCGGAAAAAGTGTCGTGGTTGTTGAATCTAAAAACATGTTCCTCGTCAGAAATTTCTGCATTTACAACAGCGCAGACTTTTTCCGCAATTTTTTGTAAGGGCAGGACTTTATCGGTGCCGGGGAGCCTATATACATCTGTGTCCGCAATAATAGACTGCCCTTGTTTATCGGGATTGTGCATATCATCGATGAATTCAGAGCGGTAAAATCCCCATCCGTCATGAAGATTTATCAGGTAATCGCTCTCTGAGATCAATTCTTTGAGCACAGTAACGATTTTCATCGAATAGTCGTTTTCAAACCGCAAATCCTCGAGGTCAAAAAGGCGGTTCATATCTCCTAAAATCCCCCGTTCGTCCTCAATAATTGTCAGAAAATTTGCGCGAGGCACAACAATAAGATTTCCCTTCTTTAATACAATATCAACATACTGGTCAGCAGTTAAATAGCCGGTGGGTTCATTATGGATGCCGCCGATTATTAACAGCGTTGGTCCCGGTTCCTGTCCAAAAATCCTGTATATGTTGAGTTCATACTCGGTGTCTTTAAAATGGATTTCGTGCTCTCGTGAGCCGGGGGAAAGTCCGGAAAAAGCTAAAAGGAAAACAAGCGCTGTACACGTTACCCCGGTCAATGTCAATAAAAACCTAACGGATGGGAAGAAGAAAAATATGGCGTTATTTTTATTCATGGATTATATCCCCATAGTCTATAGTGAAATTAAAAATGCGTGCAGTATAAAAAATGCCTGTTTAAACAGGCACTTTTATCTGTAATAATTCCAAAATTTCTAATTGTTATTATTGAGAGACATTGTTTTCTGAAGCAGAAGCACGCCGTCATTGGAGAAAATAAATATACGGTAATATTTAAACGATGCAGTTTTTTCTGTAATAAGTATTCTGCCTTTTTTATGTGTAACATTTCTCATATAAAATGTTTCGCCTGCCCTAAAGTTGCGTACAGTTCCATCCGGATTAAGTTCGACGTTTTCGGGATAGCTGAGTAACGGTTTTTCTGTACCGGTAGTTCCTGCAATAATTACAAATCGACCCGAAACAGCATCTAATCGTTCATCCTTTTTACTAACACTGAAAGATATGTTTAAATCATTTCCGTTTTGTTCAACGGTAGAATTCAAATTTAGTATTTCAAGTATTTCAGATTCGTGGTCATTCGCAAAAATATTTTGCTCATCCGGGACTTCGTCCCGACCCGTTTCCTTTGAAGCCGGAGGTCCGTCTCCTTTATCAACCGCGCTGCTATCAATCTGGAGTTCGTTTTCTATTGATGTACCTGATTCCGAACCACTGATCTGTGGAGGCAAAAGCGAAAACCGGTAATCATTATTCACGTATATAAAGTATACATTAAGACCGAGGGAAATCAAAACCAACGAAGCGACAAATGATATACAAAAGATGGTAAGACGGATTCTCCTCCGGTTGACTTTAATGCTTCTGACCCGTTTTACCCCGTTTAATATCAGCAGGGTAATATCTTCATCAGGCATGATAAAAGCCTCAAATTAATTAACATTGGGTTGCTTATTGCCCTGAAACTTCTATTATAATCCCGCCGCAAGAGGTGGTCACCTTGCGGAGGTTTGGAGATCAGTCGCAGTCCATTTTTCACTGATAATCTTTAATGCCCCGTCTTCATTTATAATATAGAGCTGCTTGATTCCTTCATCCTTATAACTCTCCGAACGAAATAATTGATAATACTGTATATAATAGTATTCATCAACCTTGAAAATCCGCATATTTGAAATCGAAATATTTACCCGATCATAATACTGCAATTGCCCTTTTTTATACAAAAGCCACTTTTGCAAGTTTTTATTATTACCATAAAATTCAGATGAATATGCTGTCTCATACTTGTCAAAATCTCTCTGTTCCCAGCTTGTTCTCCAATTGTTAATGAACTCAAGAATACCGGAGAACTCCAGTTGTAATGTGCTCTGGGGAAAATATTCGAGCTGCTCAACAATTATTATTGGGGTTTGATTGAGCGTAATAAACTGTGAAATTTCCTCAATATCATCATTATTGATAACGATACAACCTTTCGTACCAAACGGTTGATTTATTCTTTCGGGATTGTCGGTGGCATGAAGCCAGATATCGTCTCCATTTTTCTTCAAGATACGGTCGAATTCATTTGGATAATTAGTATCGAATGCGCGAATGCCGAATTGTTCTGCTTCGTTACGACCGTATTGTGAAATAAGCTTCGATTTCTCCCTGACTGCTGTAAAAAAATAAACTCCTTCCGGTGTTCTCATATCGCCAATTTCCTGTTTATTGCCGGGATTGGAGCCTGTTGTACACTCGTATGTTTTTATCCTGTGGTAATTTCCATCATATCTAAATAAAATTAACTGCTGCCGGGATTTATCCACAAGGAAAACATAATCATCGTAGAAAGTACTCATCTTGAGCAACGGGTGAGGGATCAACCGAACGTTATGTTCCTCGAATAATAAAGGGTCACATGTTTCTTTTTCACTGCTGCCATCGGTTTTGCCATTCTGTGCACGACTTCCGGTTGATAGGAACAGGAAAATGACCAAACATAAACAAACGCTGAATGTCGTTACGCCAATGCGGAAAGATGAAATATACATTTTTTTTGCATCCATAGGTACTTTCAAAGTTATACGTGCAAATTAAATAATAGTTTCCGATTTTTCTTTATATGCAACAATTCGATTTCTACCCTCAGACTTAGCACGGTATAATGCTTTGTCTGCTTCGAGAATAAGGCTTTCAACATCTTTTGATGAGTTCGGGAACTCCACAGCGCCGATACTTACCGTAACGTGAATAGTATTTCCCTTAAAATTAGAATCTAAATGCTCAATATTTTTTCTAATCCGTTCGGCGGTTAATAACGCTTTCTCCAAACCGGTTTCTACCAAAATAACGGCAAATTCTTCTCCGCCGTATCGGCACGCAAAATCGACATTTCGAGTGTTATTTTTAATACTGGCGGCAATTTGTGTTAAAATTTTATCTCCAGCCAGATGTCCATATTGGTCATTCACCCGTTTAAAGTGATCGATATCCAGCATCAACAGGGTAAAATTCGAATTATAACGAACAGCCCTTTCAATTTCCTCGTATATACGCTGCATGAACATCCGGTAATTATGCAATTTAGTAAGACCGTCAGTAGTAGCATGCTGTTCAAGCTCCTGAAGTGCATGACTTCGTTCAAGAGCAACGCCGAAATTATTAGCAAGCATCACGAGTAGTTTCTTGTGATGCTCCTGATAGCTGTCCGGCTTATAATTTTCTACGGTAACAGCACCAAAACAGATGTCATGATAGCTTATGGGAGCGCCGAGAAAAGACCGCAAGTTGTAATTTATTTTTTCCTTCGATGTGTAGCGCGGAATAAAATGGTCATCCTTTTCCAGATCATATATAAGAATCGGTTTTCGCTTGCGAATAATCCATCCGGTCAATCCTTCATCAAGCGGGAAGACAGTCCCCTCAGGGAAATCATCTACCTGCCCGACAATACGTATTATTTTTGCCTGATCGCTCCCCGTTTCATATGCAGATATAGTCAAACGGTCATAATGGATAATATTCTGCATAACGGAAAGAAGCAAATCTAAAATCTCTTCGAATTTCAGGTTTGAATTCAAGCCGCGGCTGACCTCGTAAAAAAATGAAAAAAGCCGTGTTGAATTCTCGAATTCTAAAAGATTATTGTAATTAACAATTGTCTCCGCAATAATACCTCCGTATGTTTCGATAAAATGAATGTCATCTCCGGAGAAAGTATTATATTCGAGGCCGTCTACTATTAAAACTCCACTAATCTCATCGTTAATATAAACGGGAGCGGCAAGCAGAGACAAAATATTAACCGATTCCGGATAATACGGAAGAAGCGACTTTATTTCCTCCGCCTCATTTGATAAAAACGAGGAATTTCTTTCAAAAATTTCTTTGAATATGTACTCATCCTGCATGTACTGTTTATCTTCCATAACATGTTCCTCGTCGGAAACAATACACATCTGACGAAGCAACGATGTACCTTGATCGCGCAGGTAAATTACAGCAGAATGAGCAGCAAAGGTCCTTTTGACAATTGATAGTATTTTCGATAAAAAGAGTTTGTAATCCTTTACCGTGTCCCGCTTGGTTTTAAGATAATACTCCTCGGATAATTCGCGAATAATATCAACATCTTTCTCGTTTTCCGGTTTGTCTGCGATTTCCGGTTGAGGAGTTTCTTTAGTTTCCACGAGATAGGTGTCTTTCGGCTCAAGCGGAGAAAATAAGAGTAACAGCAACAAAGCGATTGCGAAAATCCGCCATGCTGTTAACATCCACGACCCTACTTCAAGGCCGAAATGAAAATAACTGTAGAGCGCAAAAACAGTAAGAATTAACAATGTAGTTTTCTGATGATAAGCCGCCCACGTACCGATTATGCGTCTTATGTTAGAAAAAAATCTCACAATATTATGCTTATGTGAATATGTAATCTTTTGATACTACTGTGATATATTAATTAATGTATATAACCACCCAATGTAATTACTAGTAAAGTATACAAAATTTACAAAAAAAAATCAAGGCTTCTCTTTATTGATTATAAATTTAATTATAGTGCTGCAAAATTATTTTCAAGTAATATTTCAATTACAGTTCCTGTCATTCTGCCGCGAAGTGTCCCGATTACCCGGGATTGCTATGTGAGCGGCTATGTCAAACTTAGCTTGCCCTATTTTTTCCCAGAGACCACTTCGTTGCCGGATTTAAGAATCTTGAGCACAAATGCAATAGATTCCGAATTCCTGTAAACAGACAGGACGACAGAGTTATAAATCTCAAAATCGGTGGAATCATGCAGCGGTCTCTTACTATATTTCTACATAAAGAGCTGCCGGTTATTGTCTTTCAGTTACAAAAAATCGATTCCCGTTTATTTTCTTTACGGGAGATATTGCTTTGCGTTTTTTACAATTTCTAAATTATACCCTTTTGAGCGTCTAAAAATCTTACTTCTTCTTCAAGCATAATATTATATTTTTCAAATACAGCCTTTTTCATTTTTTTGCCGAGCTCCAATACGTCCTGTGCCGTTGCATTACCCGTGTTGATGATGATATTTGCATGCTCGCTGTACACCCCGGCGCCGCCTATTTTCATCGATTTCGCTCCGGCTTGTTCTAAAAGATATCCCGCCGCACGCCGGTTCTCGCCCGGGCGCTCAGGCGGAAGGTTTTTGAAATAACTTCCCGCACACGGAACCGACGGTTTCGGATGTTTGCCCGCACGAACAGCAATTACACGTTCACATTCTTTACGAATGGCAGAGGCATCCCCCCGGCTTACTTCCAGCGTAACGGAAACCACTATTCGAGGGCAGGCATGTAAAATTGAACTGCGGTAATTAAATTGGAAAAAGTCCGGACTAACGGTTTGCAGCTCATGATCGTTACCTATAATTACGGCACGACGAACTAATTCGCTGATAGTTTTACCGTATGCACCGGCATTCATGTAAACAGCGCCGCCGACAGAACCGGGTATCCCGGCAAGAAATTCTAATCCGCTCAGGGAATGTTCGGCAGTATATTCCAGTAATTCTCTGAGTGTTTGACCTGCCGAAACGGTAAGAAGCGGAAAATCGAGATAGAGCGGTTCACGGTTTACAAATTTGACAATCAATCCCCTAAAACCTTTATCGTCCACAAGCAGATTGCTCCCCCCGCCGATCACCACTGCCGGAATCCGGAGTTCACAGGACGATTGGAGAACTGGCAGCAAGGTTTTGACCGAGTTCACCTCACAAAAAAGGTCTGCAGGTCCCCCGATTTGAATCGTGGTATGCCTGCTCAGCGGTTCATCTCTTACGATGATACCGGGAAACCGGCTTAAAAGTAAACCGTAGGTTTTCTCTCGATCCATTAATGTTTGTTAAAAATTTATAGTGTCGCTGTGGTTTTAAAAAATGTTTTAATCGTCTTTAGTTATTTAAACTCGCTTAATTTTTCACTATTACCCTCTTAACCTCTCCCTTAAGGGAGAGGTTAACTAACATAGCACTCCCGATTACTCAGTAAAAAACATATGTTAACGGCTATGCTTTCACAAACATGTATAAATTATCCCCCCGCAGTATGCGGGGGGACAAAGAGCAAAATCAGATGACTAAATCTTTACGGAAATTTTATATATTTTTCACTCTACATTATGCATTATTCATTACTCATCAAACTAACGTTGACTCGCCCGGATTCAAAACTACACACTCAAAACCCATGTCTTTTGCGCCGGCGGCGAATTCATTTACGTCAACCTCTATGACCGGAAATGTATTGTAATGCATCGGGACAACCTTTTTCGGGCTTATCAGCTTGAGGGCATAGAGAGCATCACTGATGCCCATAGTGAAATTATCACCGATCGGCAGAAGCGCAAGGTCAATTTCATGCCGTTCTCCAATCAGCTTCATATCCCCGAAAAGTCCCGTATCGCCGGCATGATATACTGTTTTGCCCTGCATTGTAAGCAGCACGCCGCATGGATTGCCGGTGTAAATGGGGATGTCTCCTTCCATTACCGCAGAACCGTGCCATGCCGGCGTAAGTTTAATCCTTCCGAACGGAAAGTTATAAGCACCGCCGATATGCATGGCGTGTGCTTTTGTCCCGTTTTTTTCGCAGTATGCGGCTAACTCATAAGGCGCAATTACTAGCGCATCATTGTTCTTTGCAATGGTAATACCGTCGCCAACGTGGTCGCCGTGCCCATGTGTCAAAATAACCGCATCCACCTTTACATCTTCCGGCTTCAACGATGCCAGTGCATTACCCGTTAAAAACGGATCGATAATAATCGAATAACCGTTATCCAAAATCAAAAAACAAGAGTGCCCGCAAAATTCCACTTTCATTTCAACCTCCTGATATAAAGTTCAAACATTCCATCTAACGGCGAAAGCCGGCAGAAAAATCAAGAATATTACATAACTATTCCAATTATCAACAACTTAACTAACCAGTGGATTTAAAACTAATGTACAAATTCCATAAGCATTACGCAAGAAAAATATACCCATTCAACGGTGCTTAATAAAAGTCCCCCTTTGAAGGGGGATACAGTGTGGTGTTAATTTTGCAAATGGGTAATCGTAAAATCAGTATTAATATTTCGCATCCAAGGAATGATCCGCATTCTTGGTAAAATCCAAAGAAAACAATAAGAACGGCAATACAAACGCAAAATATGAAATATCAAATCCGCTGTCGATGAGGGCGCCATGCCACCCGGTATTGTAAATCATCAATAAAAACGACACTAATACAACGCCAAAAAGAGTACACGCAGCGGCAAAATAAAGTGTTTTCTCCGATGTAATTGTTAATGCGCATAAAATCGACACCACCACTGCAAGTATTAGCATCCATAGCGTTATGTAAGACATTTGAACAGCAAAAGGACCGTTGTTTAGAAAATAAAACTTGTCCCAGACCATAAAAGGTATTAACGTGATAAGAAATCCGGCAGCCATTGAAAAAGTAAACGTGACGGCTTGTACAGGTTTTCGTTCCTTAAAATAGTATCCAAAAAATATAAGATAGATTAGCAGGACAACTCCCCGCGTGGAAAGGAGAAATCCTCCGGCAAGTCCGAAAATTACGAGAGAAAACAGGTTTGTTTTTCGTTTAAAATAGTTGAAAATCGAGAGGAACAGAATAACGATTACCATATTACTGAATAATTCACTCCGGACAACTATTTCATATAAAAACATGGGAGACGCAAGTAATAACAAGATGCAGCGGAAGCTGTTGAAACTATCTTTGTTATGCCTTATATAAAGCAGTACAGAAAAAATAACAAACGCAAAAATCTGGAATAGACCCGAATCTCCTAAAAGATAAAACGGGAAAACAAGAGCAAATAGAAAAGGAAAGCCGGACGGTTTTGTTTCAGAGGAATAAGGAAATTCTCCTTGTAATAACCGGGACAGCCAATCCTGAATTGCCGGATACCTTCCCACTTTTATCGTGGAGGGATCGAATTGCAGCATCACAATGGCCAGACAAACAGCAGATATTATTGTTATAATAAGATATAGAATATTCCATGATTTGGCAGATACGTTAAAATCAATTATTCCGTATATCAAAGCGATAAACAAACAGATACATACTATATAAAGTGTCAGTACAATCGAAGGATAAATTGTGATGCGGGAAATATATTTATAAACAAAAAGGGAATTACAAAATATGTATATAACTATAACAAACAGTTCACGAACCGGGTCTGTTTTTACATTCATTGCTATAATTCCGCACCCTTCGGCTTCTTATTTATTTTTCTTCGCAGGTTTACGCTGATCCCGCTCAGCGGGTTTGCGGCGGATTCTTATGAAAATTCAGTCATCAAAAAAATTTATCATGATAAATCATCCAAATCTGCGTTCTTCAGCGTCTTAATTACTTTTTCTTAGCGGTTAACAGAAACCTTGTAACATCTGTTATCCCTAACAACCGCTGAATAGAATAGATATTTACTCCTTCTGCAAGCAGAAAGGAAGTAAGCGTATGGCGGAGTGTATATGGTGTAATTGTCTTTTTAATGCCCGCTTCCCGCGCACAGCGGCGGACTATATCCCGCACTGTCTCCGGTCCAAGGGGCTTCCCGTTCCGGAAGTGAAAAAAATACTGTGATTCTTCACGGGATTCACGGCGATTCCTAATATCCTCTATCTCTTTATGAAATCCACCGTAGTATTGGCCGGCTAAGGACGTATATGCCTGCAGTGCTTCTTTCACATCGTCAGACGGGAAATACCCAATCCGCTTTTTGCCCCCGTGATTTTTAATAGTAACCGTACAATTATGAAAATTAAAATCCTTTTTTTTAAGATTTGCTGCTTCACTTGCGCGCATTCCTGTGGCAAACAACAGTTCCACAATTGCCCGGTTGCGGGCTGAATCGAACAATTCTTTCTCTAAACTTGCTGTCGATTCTCCTTCTTTCTTCTTCCGATCATATTCCCGTTTGATCCGGTTATACTCTTTAACGGGCGCCAGCAGGAGTTGTCTTATTTCAGCCTTAGTCAAAACCGTTGGAGGACGTATTTCGGCTTTAACGGGCGGCTTCATGTCAGAAAGCGGATTGATGCGGATATAATTTTGCTCAGAACAAAAGTTAAAAAAGGAAACAGTTGTTAACCAGAACCTGTTAATCGTTGCAGGGGAATATCGCTGCTGATTAACCATTTCTCCGAAAAAGTCACTTATACTGTCTTTTGTTATATCGGTTAATAATATCTCGGTAAAATGCCGCACAACATGCCTGAGATCGGAGGTTTGCGCCCCGATAGTGCGAACCGATTTTGCCTGTTTTTGACGAATTGTACTTAAATATTCATCAATAGCTTTTGAAAGTGTTATTGCCGACATGTTAATTCACGGATAAATGTTAAATTTTTGTGCTTAAAAAATAATCTTGGATCAGTAACTGACTACTAAAAGCTAATAGCTAATAGCTTCTATTTATCAGCTTCGCCGAATGGTTCAGTAAACAACAGCTGTGCTTTTTCAAGTATTCGAGTAACGGCAGAATCGATATCCACGTCAAAGAGCCGTATTCCTGCAGAATGTTTATGTCCACCGCCTCCAAATTGTTGTGCAAATTTATGTACGTCGATTTTGTTTTTCGCCCGTAGGCTGATTTTTGTACCTCTATCCGGTACTTCGAGAAACAAAATTGCCATCTCAACACCTGCGATGTTTAAAGGATAATCGACGAATCCTTCAATTTCCTCGCGTACGGCGCCCGCGGCGGAAAACATATCCGTAGTGATTTTCATCCACGCAAGTTTTCCCCCGCATTCTTTTTTTAAAGTTGACAGTGTTTGCATGAACAGATCGACCCGTTCCCATGAACTGTTTGCATATACTTTGTTAAAAATCTCTGCCGGTTTCACGCCGTGTTTGATGAGTTCCGCTGCAATAAAGTGAGCCCGCTCCGTAACATTGGAATGTGTAAATGAGCCGGTATCGGTCAGAATTGCCACATAAAGTGCTTCGGCTGTTTGCCGGTCGATTGTACCGCCAAGGATTATTATTAGTTCGTAGATTAGCTCAGCGGTAGCACATGCGGATTCATTAATAATGGTCAGGTCGGTAAAACAGTCATTTCCCTCGTGGTGGTCGATACATACTTTGTATGCGGTGCTTGATTTAATGCACGATTCCATCCATATAAGGCGTTCAAGCCTGCTTATGTCCAGAACGAAAATGACGTCGCATTTTGCGACCCATTCTTCATCGGCTTCTGAAAACACGCCGAAAAGATCGGGAGAATCAACCAGAAAATTATAAACAACGGGCAGCGGATTGCCGTTAATAATCCGCACGTTCTTCCCGCGCTGACGCAGAAAATTATAAAGAGCAAGCTCCGAACCGACGGCATCACCATCCGGGTTTACGTGGGTTGTGATAGTGAAAGTCCGGTTGTTTTGAATAACCTCTTCGAGCTTTTTCCAGGTTTGTTTATTTTTATCCGAATAATACATAAGAACTATTTTTTACAAATGAATTCCAAAATAAATAAAAATATTAAATAAATGATGGGATATCAATAGGAAGGCCTACTCTCATAAAAAATCTAGCAAAAGCCTGGGATAAATGCTCCCTATAAGGAGGTAATAATCTAAGTCTTTTACCTTGCTTTTTAGCAAATCCGGTTATTGATTCAAAAGGAATGCTGAAAACAGAGCGAAAATCAACAACTTGATAATCCTTTTCTAATCCATGTAGTTCGCATTTACCTAATAAATGATAACCGACTATTTCTCCTCGTCTTAGCTTTTCTTTCCCTTTACTCTTCTTAAATTGAGTATCTCTTTCGCCATAGTATTCTAAAGAATAAACAGGACATACTAATACTAAATCTAATTTTTTCTGAATCAAGTCACAAGATTGGCTTAAAATAATAACATTATATCTCTTTACTTTGACTTCATAAGTAATATTGAGCGTAATATCATCGGGAGGGATAATTATGGGGCATTTATCTAAAAAGTCACCCTGATTTAGGTTATCTTGACTTTCAACAACATTATACCATGGGTAATTATGTGCCATAATTGATTTACTAAAACAAAACTAATCAGTTATAATTACAGCTTCACCATCTTCAACACTTTTGATCTTAATCTTAATGTAATGTTCCTCGATTGGTTGTAAATCAACAATAATATCAGTTTCATAATCGTATTTACTAATGTTTTCATTAGTAAATTCTTCAGTTTCATAAGTTTCTATGTTATAACAATAATACTTTTTAATATTTGCTGTTGTCGAAACATCGGCATTAATTTGTATCGGTGTATGAATTGCTTTTAAAGTTTTTTCAATAATTTCCATAACAAGTGCATAAGAATTATCATAAATTCTATTTTTTATTTTTTCATAATCTTTGTATCCAAAATTAACATTTGGAATAACATGTATTATTAAATCTTGATTATGTGATGAATTTTCTATTTCAATCATTCGAATTTCCTTTCAAGTTCTCCTTCAATCATTTTAAAAAACCATTCATGAGTTAAATTATGAGCATCTTTTAACCAAATATTAATATTTTGGTTTAAATTAGGTATTTCTTTGGAAGTTGATCTAACAATAGTTTCCCATTTCAATACGTCAATATTTTTTAATTTATCTTTAACAAATCTCATATCAATAGAACCTTTTGGCTTTGAAGAACGAAAAGCAAATCTCCAATCAAAATTTATAGGCAATTTCTTTACCTTAGAGTTATCGAACAAATTTGGATACATTACAATTCTTGTTTTT
>Ga0111191_1011_pt1 | contig 18745 bp, 14 predicted proteins | sample DeeMarSWOR324_28_FD_80363 | JGI IMG/M metagenome (GOLD analysis project Ga0111191, IMG submission 80363) | bacterium SM23_31 | reverse complement strand
GTTATGCTCATGTGATCTCTTCTGATACCGGATTTATCTTCTGAAGCTGAATTTCTCCCTGAACACAAATTGTTACTTTCGTATTATTTATTGATTTAAATTTTTCTTGCGTGGTCGTTTATATAATAGCGCAGATGTCTTTCTCCCGCGGAATAGTTTAATATTTAACCGCCCCGAGTACTCGGGGCAAAGACACAAAGAAAACTAATAATAGAAAAAATATAAATGTATTTTTCCGCTTCTTGGCGTCTCTGCGGTTAGGTTTTAAAAAATGAAACTCGACATACTCAAATACACCGGACTCGGTATAATAGGTATATTTCTTATATATGCCAACATAAACATGATTGGCAGACTCTTCTTTTCAGGCAGTAGTAACGCCGAAGAAATTAAAAAGTTCGTCATAACGTCTAACGAAGCAATCGCCGATACGTTACGCTCATTATGGAGCATCGGAGAAATCAACAACGCAGAAGATGGTTTTACGTCATTGCGAGGAGCGCAGAGACGAAGCAATCTCTCTTTTCAAGCTGAAAGCCGAACGCTGACCGCTGACAGCTTAATTATTATTGACGCCCCCATCGAAAGCAATAAAAGACACATTATTTACTGCGATTCTCTCATCGGCTATGCCTACATCATCCACGAACCAATCGCCTGTCCCACGTGCAGCGACATAAACTATTTTCTGATAACCGATAACGGCTATACTATCAAACACATAATCTTCCTGCGCGATATAGTGGAAGGATACAAAATTATTCCTGTAGAAAAATTTGAAGAATTCTCAAACCAGTTCTTGAACAAGAATTTATTGAATGACGATTTTATGCCGGTTAAAGTTTTTTCAAATCCTGAGAATCATTCGATTTATTTTAAAGAAAGCATAAAAAAATTACAAAAACAGGTGAGGCTGTTTTATGAAGGGTAAAAAGAAATATATTTTAAAAGTTATTATTATATTAAATATTAGCTATTTATTTTTTTTCTATTATAATGTCTATTTTAAAAATAAAATAAATATATTTAACCACAAAATAGAAAAAAAATCTACTAATATATCTAAACAGATAAGTATGAATAATCAATTAGAATATAATTATATTCTTAGCGATTATAAACTAATAGATATTTTAGGAAATGAAATATTAATTACCAAGAAAAATAGTAAATTAAAGTATATTGAAATTATACAGACTGATAGTGTTTTTACTATTGAGTTAGATTATTTAATTTCTTTTAATGAATTAATAAAAGAATTTGATAATAATGAAATAATTTCTATTTTAATTATAATGGGAAATATACCTAAAAAACAGAAAGATATACTATTAAAAATTCAAAAAAAATTAAACGGATTCATTGTTATTAGTAATAAAGAAAAAGTGCATGATTATTTTAAATTGTCAGAAATTAAATACGATATATATTGCTTGATACTAGATAAAAATAATAATGTTAGATTTTCAGGTATTCGATTTGATTTAGAAATTATGAAGAGAATCATTCAAAATGAGATTAGAAAAAATTCATTGTTAATGGAGGTTAAATAAAAAATGATTTCAGTATTAAAAAATATTCCCTACATATTGGTTATTATAATAGTATTTTATAATTGTAGTAATTATAATGATGAAGAAAATGTAACTGAGGTAAATGAATATGAAATAGTAAACTATATTAGTGAAGAATTTATTAGTACTGATTATACTTTTAATCAGGAGGGTTTGAATAAGCCAATTGGAATACGATTTAACCATATATCAAATGAGTTTGTTATATTAGATGGTGGTAATATATGTCTTTATTTCTTTTCTAAGGATGGAAAATTTTTAAGAAAAGTTGGTAATGTAGGTCAGGGACCCGGGGATTTTTTGAAACCTAAATTTTTTGAAATTGATAAAGATGGTGATATTTATGTTTATGATGAAAAAAACAGAAATATTTCTATTTTTACGTTTAAAGGAAAATTTATTAATTCCTTTAGATTAAATAATTATCTTGAATATAAATTTTTTGTGACAGAAGATAAAAACATCGTAGTTAATATACCGGAGCGTGGATATTATTTTACTGTTTTATCTCGAGATGGCTCAGTATTAAAAGAAATAGGAATAATTAAAAATCTAAGCAAATATAATTATATCAATTTTGATCTTGCCAAAGGAATCCCAATTTTAGATGAATATGGGAATTTCTATATTTTTTTAAATACAACACTTTCTGTTATTATATATAATAAAAATGGAGATTTTATTAATGAAATAAAATTAGGTAAATTAATGAATATTTCAAATTTTATAGATTATTCTATTTCGCCTGAAAATCTAAAAATTACAGTTTATCCAGACGGTAGAAGATCATATGATATATTACAAATTCATTTATTTTACGATGTTTTAAGAAAAGATAATAAAATATATATACTATCGCCATTTTTCCAAATGCCTGGTAAAAGATATAGAAATCTTGGATTATTTATTTTAGATTTGGAAAATGAACTTAAAATAAATAATGTATTAAATTTAGTTGATGATTTAGATTCTGATTTTTCTAAATATAAAACACTTTCATATAATAATATTTTTGAATTATTATTAATTTATAATTATGATATTTACTTGCCATATGTAAATCCTAGAAATGCTTCAATTATTAGATTTTATAAAGTGGTTAAGTGAAGTTAAATAATCATTAATTCTTTAAAAAATGGAGGTAAAAAATGAAAAGAAAATTAAAATTAATTATTTTTAATGTTATCCTATTTATTCTTAATTTAGGTGTAATTGTTACATTGCTTGCATACGACGATCCTGATGAATCTTGGGCATGTTGCTGTTACCCATTAGAAAAAAGCAAGCAATGGAATAAAGCTAAATTACTATTAGGAGATATTGCTGATTGTAATAAAATATGTGAAGATGGTGGCTGGAAAAATGACTCATGTTGGGGTCTTGATTGCTTGGATCATCCTCCTTCAGGAGGAGGTTGGAAGTTTAGTGAAGCGGTAAATGGCGAATGTCCACATGGTGAGTTTCCGGGTACAAATTTGAAATGTATTTGGACAAAACAATGTACTACCAAAACAAGACAATGGTCTTGTGATATTGGTGAATTCAATATTCAATAATTATTATAAAGTTTTGATATTATTTACTTCACTTAACCCTTATTTTTATTCCTTATAAAAATGCACGGTTAATTTATGTAAATTTATTCTTATTTTTCAATCTAAAAATTTTTCTGCTGATTAACCAACCTTTTAAGTGTAAAATGGGGTCAGGTCTTGCAATATTATAATTATCCCGCTAAGCGGGATTACGGAGTACACTATACTGCAGTGAGCAGAGCTATTCAAAAAATTGAAAAGAAACAAAAAATGTAATAATGCAAGACCTGACCCCAATGGCAAGATGACCCCAATGGATATGCAAAAAGCCTCGTGCTCTTCGTGCGCCAATTGTCAACAGGTTACCGGCTCCGTTATGTGTGCAATATCGGGAAGGTTATTTGAAAAGGTCAGAATGTGAGCCTGTTCTTTCCAAAATTAACTCATCTGAAGTACGTCTATATATTAAAATCCAGTCCGGTTCTATGTGGCAGTCTCTGTGCCCCTTCCACTCTCCGGAAAGTGGATGATCATTATGTTTTGGATTCAGTTCAATGTTATTGAATAGTATATCTATGACATCCTGGAGCTTATTAAGGTCTTTATTCTGTTTCTTAATTTTTTTATAATCTTTTTTAAACTGAGTTGTGTAATAAAGATTCAACGTTCCAATTCCTCAAACAATGTATCTAAATTTTTAACAGAGTGGAGTTCTTTTCCTTTTTCCGCTTTTTTTAGTGTTTTAGCAGTCAGTTTGTTCGGGATCTTGATTTCGAATGGTATACCATTGTTGAGGGAGACTTGAGTTAAAAATATGGAAATTGCCTCGGACATAGTTATATTGAGCTTACCAAAAACCTCTTTTGCCTTTTTTTTGACTTTAGGATCGATCCGCGCCTGGATTGTTGCATTCTTGGGCATATTTTATCTCCGTAAATAAAACAATAAGTATTGACAATTTCAATACATATAATATACGAGTTATTTTAAAAAAGTCAAGTGATTTTCAAAAGATTATCATATTTTCACACATAACCAGCAATGTGTTAAAAATTGGGTCAGGTCTTGCATTATTATAAGTTATCCCCCGAGTACTCGGGGGATTCAGTATGGTTATATACTTCAAATCTCAAAAGTAAAAAGTTTATAATCCCGATTATTCGGGACAGAAACAGATGTACAAGGAATGCATTCACTCTCCCGAGTACTCAGGATACAGCGAAACAATATAATCCAAAAAGTAAATTTTACTGTAGAGACGCATGGCGATGCGTCTCATAAAAATATCAGGGTGAATAAAAGCTCGAGTATTAATTATATCACAGTAAATAATTTTTAGCTTCGGATTTGAAAATCATTTTTCAAGGTCTTGACAATGGTATCACTTTTCACCGGGCTTACCGACGATGTCAAGCACGACCACACTATTGACTGCATCGGGTGCCCGCCGTGGTACATGAATGACCAGTAAGTTTCCATTTCGCGACATGCCAAGTTGACGCCGGTCGGCATCCGACAGGAAGAAAGCATACTTCGCCTCGTTAGACAGACCTTCGACAATTAGCTTTTCATCATTGGGCCAATCAAATACATGCAGGTATAACCGTGTGATGTTGTCCGTCAACGCTTTCTGCGTGTATCTGCCCCATGCCGGCGCCTCGAACGGGCTTGCGCTTGTACCATAGACAGCCTCGCCGTTTACCTTCAGCCAATCGCCCATCTCTTTGAGCCGCTCGATGCTGGGCTGCGGGATTTCGCCTATGGCGGTCGGTCCAACGTTGAGCAGAAAATTGCCGCCTTTTGATGCGATGTCGGCGAGTTTTTGCAGCAGGTCTTCGGTGGACTTCCAGTTGTGGTCGTTCTTTTTGAATCCCCAGGTATTGTTCATCGTCATACATGTTTCCCAATCGCGACCGGGAATTCCTGTATCCGGAATTTCTTGTTCAGGCGTATTAAAATCCTGCGGCAATTGAATGCGGTCGTTGATGATGATACTTGGCTGAAGATTGCGCAGATGTGCTATGATTTCCTCGGCACGATGCATGCCGGCTTCATGCTCCCAGCCGCCGTCGAACCAGAGCACGCCTATCTCACCGTAGTTTGTAACCAGCTCAGTGAGCTGATTTTTCATGTGGTCGATGTAGCGGTCGTAGTCGGCTCCTTCGGCGGTGCGGGTTTCCCATCCTCGCCGGGGCAGGTAGTCAGGGTGATGCCAGTCCAGGATCGAATGGTACCAGCACATTTTCAAACCGTGCCGCCTGCACGCATCTGACAGTTCCTTCATAATGTCGCGCTTGAACGGCGTCGCCATAATGTCGTAGTCTGAGTACTTTGAATCGAACAGGCAGAAACCATCATGGTGTTTCGTCGTAATGACGATATACTTCATCCCCGCTTCCTTGGCGATGCGCACCCACCTGTCTGCATCGAACATGGCCGGGTTGAACTGCTCCTTGAGCGGTTCGTAATCCTCTATGGGAATCTGCCCCCTATCCATGTTCCACTCTCCGACTCCGCGAACGGGTCTGCCTTTCCACTCGCCCGCAGGAATTGAATAAAGCCCCCAGTGGATGAACATGCCGAAGCGTGCGTCACGCCACCACTCCATCCGGGCATCACGCTCCTGCCCGGTTTCTTGAAAAACATCGGTCTGCGCCTGTATATTTGTCAATAAAAATAGAAACACCAGCATACCTGCAAACGCAAGAATGCTCACGTACTTCGTCCACTTATTGTCCATGGCTTTCTCCTTTTCAATAGCCTTATCTATTTGTACACTATTTCATACATGATTAATTCATAAACAGTACTTTTGTATTTTTTTAATTTACTGTAATTTTGTAATGTTTATTACCCTCAAACAAGTTTGAGGGTGACATACATGCTCAAATTGTCTTTGCGAGGAGCGCAGCGAGGAAGCAATCTCTTCAGTATCGTTACTATAATTCTCCAACTTTCAAAATTTACAAAAGTCTTGTCATAAACATGAATTACCATTGCTTTAATATATTGAAATTATTAGTTTAGTTGCGAAATACACCCCCAAACAAGTTTGAGGGTGCCACCCTTTGTAACAAAGATCTATGAATTATTCTATTCATATACTATTTCATAAAACTCTTTATTACCGATACCTGTAATCAGAAAACATAAAGCGGTAGCAGGAATATTTGTAATGGTAATTACTCCCCTGACAAGGATTATACCGCTGCCTGGATAAAAAGGCTATGGTGAAATAAAATTTTTATTCTGGGCTCAAAAAAGCTAAATTAATCAATTACGCATGCGCCGTCTTCAATCCGGCAGATGTAGATTTCGGGTTTTATCGAGGTCTGTTTATAGTATTCGGACTTAATTGTATTGCAAAATTTTTCAATTCCGCTCAGCGGGACTAAATTAATTGTACATCCCCCGAAGCCGGCGCCCATCATTCTGCTGCCCGAAACTCCTTCACAATCTCCGGCTATTTCGACCAATATATCGAGTTCCCTGCAGCTAACTTCATAAAGGTCTTTAAGGCTGTAATGAGATTCGAACAACAGTTTTTTCACCCTTTCAAAGTCATCTTTTCCCAAAGCCTCAACGCAGTCGATAACCCGCTTGTTTTCATATATTACGTGTCCGCACCTCTTTCGAATGATGTCAGGCATTTCATTTTTCTTTGAATTAAACAAATCAACGTCGACATCCCTTAAAAACTCGACTTCAGGGTTAAACTTTTGAAAAAATGTCACACCTTCTTCGCATTCCTTTTTCCTTTTGTTGTATTCCGAATCCACTAATTCCCTTTTCTTAAGAGTGTTACAAAGTACAATATAGTATTCATCCTGTTTGAACGGTATATATTTATATTCGAGCGTCTTACAGTCAAGAAGCACGGCATAATCTTTCTTTGCCATACGTGAGGCGAACTGGTCCATTATTCCGCACTGCACACCGACAAAATTTTTCTCGGCGCTCCGGCACAATTTAATCAATTCCAGATCATCTATATTTAGATTAAAAAGAGATTCTAACGTAACGGCGGTAACTAATTCCAAAGCGGCGGATGAGCTTAAACCCGCAGCTACCGGTATATCGCCGCCAAATACCATGTTAATGCCGGACAATTCATATCCCGCTTTTTGCAATTCATTAAAAACACCTTTTTGATAATTTACCCATCTTTTGGTGTCTTCATAAGTCAATTCTTCCGTTGAAAACGATGCAGATTCTTGAAAATCGTAAGAATAAATGTGCACGGTACGGTCATTCCTTTTGGAACTGAAAGCATAAATATTCTTATCTATACCCACCGGCAGAACAAATCCGCCGTTGTAATCGGTGTGTTCACCGATAATGTTCGCTCTTCCGGGCGCTTTTGCCAAAATTTGTGGTCTTTCGCCAAATATTTCTAAATATTTGCTGCGTAATTGTTCGATTAACCGTTCATTCATACTCAATTTCACAATTTTCGGCTTTAAATATCCCGGTATAACGTGATTTCATACTTTATTTTCATCTACCGTAACATTTCTATTTTTAATGAAAAAAATTATACCGGTAATCAGTATTACAGCGCCCCACCAAATATCCGGATGTATCTCCCCTAAAATAGTCTGCTGGTCTCCCGGATTAAAATAGTAGTATATACCGGTGATGGTGACAATAACTCCAACAATTGTTAGTAACAATCCAATAAAATACCAGATAGGTTTCATTTTTAAATTCCATTGATTAGCATTGATATATCCTGAAATTTTTTATTAAGTTTAATGATAATCATTTTATTTTATTTTTGCAATAAGAAAGCCTTCCCGTTTTAAATACAAGAAGGCTTTTAATTGGAGCAGGGATTTGGTCAATCAAATCCCTGCAATTTTTATTACCTGATACAGACACCTTTATTTTTTAATTGTCTTGTCCGGGTATTTCGGGCGTGGTGTCTTCCTAAACGGATTTTTCTCCATTTCTTCTAACACCACTTCGATTGCTTTTTCGAGCTGCGGATCGCGCCCCTTCATAACTTCAGCGGGTGTCATTTCGACCTCATAATCGGGGTATACGCCGACGTTTTCAACGATCCATTCACCGTTTGGGCTAAAGATTCCAAAACCCGGTGCGGTAACGGAGCCGCCGTCCATCAAATTCGGGACGCCGCCCGTACCGACAAGACCGCCCCATGTGCGTTTACCTACCAACGGACCGATTCCCTGATCGCGGAAGTAATAAGGCATCCAGTCACCGCCCGAACCTGCGTATTGGTTAATGATCATAACCTTTGCACCAAACGATGCATGAAAGGGTGTTGAGTAATCGGGACCTTCACGCGGCGCCCAGTAACACATAAGCGGTCTGTTCAGTATTTCAATTATATAATCCGCCGCTTTTCCACCGCCATTGAAACGTTCATCGATAACGAGACCTTCTTTATCGAGCTGTGCAAAGAAATACCGGTTAAATTGAGTATATCCGCCTCCACCCGTATCGGGTAAATAGATATAACCCACTCTTCCGTCGGTCATTTCATCTACTATTTTACGGTTGCCTTCGATCCAATCGCGGTTGCGCAAATTCCGCTCACTGCTGACGGGAACTACCGTAACAACCCGGCTGCCCACCAAAGTGGGAACGGAATTAACATGGAGCGTAACCTGTTTCCCGGACGTTTTCTCAAACAGTGAATATATGTTTTCGGGATACAGTAATTCTTTGCCATTAACTTTAAGGATATAATCACTTTCTTTCACGTTGACTCCCGGCTCGGTCAGCGGGGCGCGCATTCCCGGATTCCAGTTTAACCCGCTGTAGACTTTTTTAATACAGTAGCGGTTGTTAACAATCTCGAAATCCGCACCAATTAAGCCGACAGAGACTGAACCGGTTCTCGTCGTTGCGGTACCGGGTGCGCCACCGCCTACACGTGAATGCCCTACGGATAACTCCCCGAGCATTTCGCCGATGACATAATTTAAATCACTCCTGTAATAAACATCGGGTATCCACTGCGCATACTGTCTTTGGACGGCTTCCCAATCAAGTCCGTGCATGAAGGGATCGTAGAAAAAGTCGCGGTTAATGCGCCAGGCTTCATTAAATATCTGTTTCCACTCTGCCTGCGGATCAACCTGTACTTCCATAGACGATACGTCAATCCTGCCGGCGCCGGCGGATGGTTTCCCTGATGCAGGAACAATACCCCAATTCTGTCCGGCACGGTAGAGGAGTTTTTTCCCGTCTGCCGATATAGTATAAGATGAAACGCCGCTCATAAATTCAGAGGCGCTTCTCGCAGTCATATCATACATGCGGAGTGTCGAGCCATCTCTGAAAAAGACTTTACCTGCATCGGCGGTTTTAATCTGGGAAAAATTACCGGTCCCTACCGGCATGGAAAGAATCCGCTGGTCAATATTTTCATGGTCAATACGGAATGGAACTTTCTCCCCGGGGGTCTCTTTTTCACTTTTTTCTTCTTTAGGTATTTCTTCGTCGCTTTCAGGAGCAAACGGCGACGGCAGGTCATCCCGCAATACGGTTATATAGACATCCCATGAAATACTGCGGTCGGTTGCCGTCATGTCCAATCCGCCTTTAACCTGTCCGGAGTTGGTACTTGCGATAAAATAGAGATAATTTCCGTCCCTGCTGAAAGCCGGACAATATGAATCGCTCATTCCATCGGTTATCTGGTAATTGCCGCCGTGTTCAAGTGAATACAAAGATATTACGCGAAACCTGTTAATCAAACTTGGGGTATAGGCAATCCACTTGCTGTCCGGTGACCAGTCATAATCACGTGAAGATACATTATCGGCGATCTTAACCGGCTCTAAAATATCCACGTCAAGATACCATAAATTCTCGCTTTTATCGGAGAAAGCTATTTTGCTTCCGTCCGGAGACCATAAAGGATTGTAATAAAAAGTCGGATTTTGAAACGCAACTTTTTTGGGCGGTTCATTTGCAAACTGGTCAATTATATACATTGCATACTCTCCACTAACATCGGAAAAATAAGCGATATGCTCTCCATCGGGTGCCCAGCTTGGGTAGCGGTCGTATGCTCCCGGTGATTGTGTCAGGTTGCGAATATCACCTTTCTTCGCAGGAACGGTGAGTATTTCGCCATGAGCCTCAAATACCGCCCGCGCCCCGGTCGGTGAAATGTCAAAACTTCTTATTTCATTGCTGACGGTCTTGTAATAGGGTCTAATATTGATCTGGTCGACCGGCACGATCACTTCAACCTGCCTGGATATGCCGTTTTGCGGATTATATATATGAAGATAACCGTTGTTTTCATATACGAGTTTTCCCGCACCGCCGGACAAATATTTTATATCCGTTACACCGTGATTTACAAGTTCTTTAAGCTCTTTGGTATTGGTATTGTATCCGAAAAGATTCATAACATTGTTTCTGTCCGAAAGGAAATAAACCGTGTCTCCGAGCCAGATGGGATAAGTGTCGCTCGCATTTGTATGTGGAATTTCTACATGAGAATAGTCTCTCAAATCAAGGAGCCAGATAGGCGTAGTCCTTCCTCCGCGATACCGTTTCCAAACGCTAAAGGCATTGCCAATCGGTGTATAGGCGACATGCCTTCCATCGGGTGCAAAGTCTCCCAAAGACGCCATAGGCATGGGCAGCATTTCCGGAAAACCACCATCAAGGTCGATGGTAAACATTTGGCTGGACCTGCTGTATGCAAATCGGGATGAATTGAACATTATTTTTGAACCATCGGGTGACCACCCGCATACTCCGTCGCTTCCGGGATGGTAGGTGAGCCTTCTGGGAACGCCCCCTTCCACTGGTATAATAAAGACATCGCTGTTCCCGTCGTAGCTGCCGGTGAAAGCTATCCACTGCCCGTTCGGGGAAAATTTTGGTGAGGACTCGTTACCGGGGTGTGTAGTAAGGTGTCTTGCTTCACCGCCGGTTACCGGTACAATCCACAAATCCCCACCGTATTCAAACACTATTTTGTCAGCGCTGATATCAGGCTGATGCAAAAACCGCGTGCCATCCGCCGCTAATGCGGAACTCACGGTAAATACCATAATAAACAGTAAAAGGTAGAGTTTTCTCATTGCATTTCTCCTTGTTTTGTTAATACGTTAAATTGTGTAACTGTTAAAGTTTCAGATATTCAAAGATTCAATTGAAAAGCAGTTAATACTTATAGATATGCTTCCGGCTCATTCGACATTGTTATGAATTGTAAAAAAGTGGGTAAGTTTATATCAACATCCTTTTAAAAAAGGAATATAAAAAATATTCATTATGTTCCACCAATACAATACAACTGTAAACTCTAAAATTAAATTGTAACCATATAAGAAATTTCCGGTAAGAATACTGCATTGGATTGCAAGAATCTATATAATAAATGGAATTATAAAAGTCAATAGTTTTTATATGAGGAATTGGGATTTGACACAGAGAGCGCCCCTCTAAAAGCGTTTATAGTTCCTAAGAGAGACGGTATATACTTGCTCAGGCAATGATTTAAGCAGGATATAATGCAGTGTGGGAGACTACTAATAGACTGAACTCATCATTCTTCCCAATAATCTGTTTACTGTCCCCTTATTGTACTTGACAATATACAAAAAAATGACGTTATTCCTATACCCAAAAGTAGATATAATATAGTGAAAAATCCTATTAATTTTATTTTTTCAGACACTATCCGGTTATATTGTCCCTTGAAAATAAAATGTACAATTCAAAGAGATCCGCCTATCGTTTAATCATCCTTCTGGGCATTGTCAGCCTCTTCGGCGACATAACTTATGAAGGAGCTCGAAGCATCACCGGTCCTTTCCTGGCAGTTTTAGGCGCAAGCGCCGGTGTTGTCGGTTTTGTTACGGGATTTGGCGAATTTACCGGTTATGTTTTCCGGCTGGTTTCCGGGTATATTGCCGACCGTACTCAGCGGTATTGGCTTCTGACTATTACCGGCTACGTATTACTTCTGGCAATTCCGTTTCTGGCTTTTGCAGGACACTGGTACCTTGCTGTCATTCTTATAAGCCTGGAACGAATTGGAAAAGGCATAAGAAAGCCTGCAAGAGACGTAATAATATCGTATGCAGCAAAACATGTAGGCCGCGGACTGGGATTTGGCTTACACGAAGCGATGGACCAGATCGGAGCTATTATAGGTCCACTCATTTTTTCGCTTGTTTTTCTATTAAAGGGCAGCTATCGCGAGGGATTTACAATTCTCTGGATCCCGGCTCTATTAACAGTAGCCATTCTAATTGTTGTACGGTTTCGGTTTCCTGCACCCGAAAAATTCGAAACTACTGCTACAAGCACAACTCAAAAGCCTGGCACCGGCGACAAACTTCCAAACGTTTTTTGGTTATATTCACTGTTTACAGTCCTCAGTATTGCAGGTTTTGTCAGTTTTCAATTAATTGCATATCATTTTAAAACCCAATCCGTTGTAGAAGATTATCAAATCCCATTGTTTTACATGATTGCAATGGGAGTGGATGGTGTTGTTGCCCTGATCATTGGTAAAACATACGACAGTCTGGGAATGTCATCACTAATAGTAATTCCACTATTAACCGTTCCCATACCCTTTTGTGCATTTACAAACAGTTTTGCTTTGGCGCTCATCGGTGTTATTCTATGGGGCATGGTTATGGGAATTCACGAGACGGTAATGCGCGCTGCAATAGCAGATTTAACACCCGTAAACCGCAGGGGATTCGCTTTCGGTATGTTTAATACAATTTACGGCGCTTCCTGGTTTATGGGAAGCACAGTTATGGGATTGTTATATGATATATCCATCACATATTTGTTTACGTTCATCGTTATTATGGAAACGCTGGCGATATTGTCGTTTGCAGCACTAAGAAAAACGATAGTATTTACTAATCTGAAAAATTCAAACGCAAAGAAATAATCCGGTCCAATATTCGTTCTGCAAAAATGCCGCGGGAAAGATATTTTGAACTGCCGGAAAAGTGTAAATGATTAATTCTTATCTTTGTCGATTTCACTTAATGACAGTACTTTGGCAAAATTAAGCGCATCCCGAAGATTCGTGGATGTGGCTACAATTTATAGATAATAAAAAAATATAATCGGTAGCCGCCCCGAGTACACGGGGCGTTATCTTCGGCATTTTTTGATAAATAAATAGTATAAATTTAAAATTTGCCAAAGTTCTGTTAATATTATTATTTGTAACTTATGAGTTATGCAATTAATACTTGGTTAAGAATTTCAGTGTTCTATTCCAAGATGTTTTTTATCAGCATTACTGAATTCGGGGGCTGCATCCGGGGATAAATTTACCGTTGAAGTACTTTTTTCTGATTTCGGGTTCTTCTTTAACCCACTTTTTAATTCCGATTTTTTTAATTCTGCATAAATTGTAGAGTTTCAAGTTGTGCGGATTTTTGTCTGCGCCTTCTGCGACCGGTTGAAGCTTTTCGCACGGGAAATCATCACATTCAAAACAAAACTCAATTTCTTTCCCTTTAGCACAATCAAACACCGAACAGGAAGAAAAAAGCATCTGGCTGCCTTTTTCTACCCGGCATCCTTTGCATGCTACTTTCATTTTGTTGATGGGCATGTGTTTTGCAAGGAATTCCACTGTTTCATCGGAGATATTTTCTACGTACACTTCGCAATTAGGACAGTAAATACCGCAGGGTGCTGTCAGATTTCTGGCACTTTTCATTTATGTTCCTTTCTCTGCGCTGCTTGTTTATGATAACAAAGAGAATTGGCAAAATGTTCCACTACTATTGTGAAAATGAACGGATTTATTTTTTTTTACCGAAGAAACGCAAAAACACAGAGAAAAGATTCATTGGTTACCACCGCAAGGAAATATTTAGAAGGAATAAGAATTAATATTACTTTCAAATGATAACTCAGATTATTTAAATCTTCACGTTAAGGTGATCCCGCTGAACGGGATTTATTTAATTTTTATGTTTTTTTCTATTTCATTGATCGATGTTATTATCCCTGATTCGGTATCATAGAGAAGAGAATGCTTCACTTCTTGTAAATAATCATAGATATTTTGTCTTAATATAGGTTTATTTGCTTCCTTGGTTTCATGGTGGTCCCACAGGTCCCATGCGAGCACACCGACGCCTATGTATAATCCCGCCATTTTCCCACCTATTTTAGCGGCAACTTTGGCACCTGTTTTAGCCGCTATTTGAGCCCCCGCCTTTCCGGCAAATTTAGCTCCGGTTTTCATTCCCAATTTTGCAGTTATCGGGCCTATCAGCTTGGAAGTAAGAAGCGCCGCTCCACCGATACCGCCGGCAAAGATGGTTTTAAATGATACCGGTACGCTTCTGTTCCCTTCGGTATCAATAATTATAAACGATACATCGTCAAGATATCTTTCCCATTCGCCCTGTGGTATATTATAGCGGGAGGGAATTTCATTCACATTTTTCTGAAGTTCTCCGACATAAAACTCCACAATATCTCCTGTAATTCTCTCGATTTCCATCTGGGCAATCTGTTTTCTGAGAACGCGCACGGCAAATTCTTCCTGAAATTCCCCGGTAAGCCTTTCCGCAGCCGTCGGCTGGCTTTCAAATACGTAATGCAAAGCTCCCTGCACAAGCGATTTAAGACCGATGATTTGCTGATTGAAATAACCGAAGTACCAGTCAAGAAAAGAATTATCGACACGAACCATTAAGCTGTCCACCCATACCTCCAGTCTCTCTGAAGCGAATTCTTCGGTCATAGTTCTTGAAGTAAAAAGGGCTTGAGCGAGGGATTCGTTAATTTCTTCCCTCGGGAATTCGGGCTTCGTCAAAACAGGTTTTGTACTTTTTCCCGTAACAGTCTCTTCTTCATCTTTATTACCGGTCACCAACAGCAATTTACCGACAGCAGCCAAAATAATTACCGCAATAATAACCCAGATAAACCTGGTTAACGAGTTAAACAAATTACTCCATAACGATAGTTTACTTTCACCGCTTTTTTTCATAAAAACCTCGATTTAATATGATTTTTTATGTAATCTAAAAATTCTCTCGCAAAGTCGCAAAGCCGCAAAGAAATTATACCGCTGAGCCGGATTGAAACTACAATTTAAAATTTATCTAAATCCATATAAATAAAGATATTAGTTACAATAAATGAGAATTTTATAAATAAGCCATGTTATTTACTATTTTCGTTTTTATTTTTGTTTTTACTATTGTTACAATTAAAAATTATTTTAACAATATTAAATATACCCGATTTAATAAGATCTATATCATCGTAAAAGAAAGAATATACAAGCCCAATAGTTGGGTAGCATTTTTCTAAAAATTGTTTTAGACTAATTTTATTATTTTTATCTATGAGTTTATTACATTCTTCAATAATAATATTGTTTTTTTGCTTAGATTCTAAAAAAATGTTCAATTCATTTTTTTGAGCTATTTTTTTATTCCGGCAAGATAATAAAATAATATAATGATCAATAAACTTTTTTATTTCATCATCTTCAAAACCATATTGAGTTATAAGATTAATAATATTATCACTTAAATCAAATGGAAAATCATAAAAAGGATCGCTTATCTTTTCATTTTTATTCAAATCATCAATTATTTCTTCAAAGTATTTTTGCAAATGTTCAGCTTGATTTTTTATTATTTTAAGTAATCTAACTTTTCCCAATTTTTTTTCTTGCCATTTTTTATATTCCGGGTAGAAATGAGTAAAAAGAATCCAGGTTAATAAAGGACCTAATATTGCTGCTATTATTGCATACATGATAATAAAGTAGAAAAGATTTTCTTAAAAATAAATATTCAATGATATTTTTCTTTGTTTAAAGAGAAAATAAATCCATGAAAATTCAAAGCCTACCGGTGAATTAGCAAAATTCCGGTGTTTTTGTCAAGGATTATTTCACTTATTATTTTTTGCATACCCGGAGATAAGACCGGAATATACGCAGGCACCGGCAGGGTGCACGAAACAGACATTCCTGTACGTCACGCTGAAGACAGATAAAGACATTTTACTAAAAAGTGAACATCCCGCAGGGCGGGAATGCATATTCTAAAAATACAGCTACTCAGCCTTTTTTGATTTACCGGTAGAAATTTTAAACGGCAGATAAAGCGGACACCACCGGATCGCGGCTGTTACTATGAAAATGAGTCCTATTGCGCCCCACCACGATCTGAAATATATTCCAACAGCAATAATAATAATCCCGGCGATGAACCGAATCGCCCTGTCTGCATTTCCGATGTTGCATGTCATTTTGTGCCTTCCCTTCAAGTTGTCAGTTGTCAGTTGTATAGTAATGTGATTTATACTGAATTCAACAACATCAAATATACGCCGCTTTATAAAAATACACAATTATATTTTCGATTGTCATTTATTTTACAGCATGCCGAGCCTTTTTCGGACAAACCACTCCATGCAGAGTAGAAGAATAATCGCAGCAAGCAGCCATGTTTTGTTCCATATCTCGATATCGATTTTTTTATACACAACTTCCGGATTCCGGTCGAGCTGTGCTGATAATTCTCCGGCCTCACGGAGGTTAAAATAACGTCCCCCGGAGACGGAAGCAACCTGTGAAAGCAGCGTGCTGTCCATTGCGGTTTTTAGCATCTCTATGCTGTATTCTCCGATTGCGAATTCACAACTATCCCTCCCTAACATCCTGTTTCCCCGCAAGGCTTCGCCGTCAATGGAATATTCTCCGGGCTCAAGAATCTCCATTGCGGCTGTATAATTGCCGTCGCCAAAAGACTGCAGAATCCGGTTTAATGTAACACCGCTTTTCCGGACACTTACATGCACTTCGGCATCATCAACGGGATCGTAGTTTTCAGTATACACCTGTACATTAACAACCACCTGCTCACCGTTTTGATAGAATTCCTTATTTGCTGCAACACGAAACAGCTTGCTGTCCTCCCTGTTAACCAGCCATCTGACGCAATTTTTCATCAGCGTGTCGTAAAGTCCTGTAATGTCCGCATCCCGAAGAGCCATCAGCTTCCACCGCCACAAATTATACATATTGAAAAAGAGGGATTTCCGCTCATCAATCCGGTTTAAAAATAATAACGGCGTATCGGCGGCAAAGCCCGACCTTATAGTACGAACCGCATCGATTCTGCCCATTATCCCGGCGGTGTCGGCTGGAACCGGTACGGCACCGGCAGTAAAAACCGGAGGCATCTTTTCCCACATTGCAGCGTTCTCACCCGGATCGTCAGAAATGCGAAACACGGGATGTTCAAATGCTGATTTTGTTAACCGGAGATACACTTCTTCTAACCCACCCTGGTTTACAAAACCTTTAACCGATACAATATCCGAAAAACGCTGCAATTGCCCGGCAGACAGAGATTCCCCCCGGATATACATGACCGGTTTCTTGTTTGCCGTTATCTCCTGCCGAATAGCCTGCGCCACATTGTCATGGTCTTCGCCGGCAGGAAAATCAACAAGTATAAACAGGTGAAACGATCCCAGCTCCCTTGCAATTTCGTCCGATACTTCATAATAATAGCCGCCCGGTTTCTGCACAAATCCGGTTACTGAAAAATTTTCGTTTTTCTCCAGGGTCCTCTTCAAGAAAGCATAATCCTGGTTGGGACGACCTGCAGCGATTAAAATATTAATTTTACTTTCGAGAACTTTTATAAAAAACTCGCGGCGGTTATTCAAAGTAGTTATTTCATTTTCCCGGGATGAAATTTCAATCTGCAATTTGCGGGTCCCTGCCTCAGCCGGTGTATAATCGAATGTAACTGAGCGTTCCCTGTTATTTTCGGGCAGTTGAATCACCTGTGAATCGAGCATTATGCTGTCGGCAGTAAGTATAACTTCAGCGGCAGCACCGCTGTAACCGCTGCTTCTTATTGAGACGGTAACCGGAATAGTGATCCCTGCATACGCAATCTCATTGGCTTGAATATTCGAGATAAGCGCATCCCGCTGGGGCGCCGGGTCCCCGACTCCTATTGCCATAACGGGAACACCAAGTTCTTCGGCAGTTTTAACCGGATTTTCTCCAAGATTGTAGATGCCGTCGCTCACCAGTATTATATTTCTCAAGGAGTAGTCCTTCGCCTTTTCAACAGCCGATCTTATCGCTGAAGCGATATCGGTGCCCTCGCCGTTGGAGTGGAGAGAATCGGTTTTTTCCGGATAAAATTCCACAGCCTCATGATCAAACGAATAATACCGAATGTCTAAATCTCTCGATATATCTTTCAATCCGCCGCTGTTCAACAAATCCAGTACACTTTCACGCCTGTTCACAGTTTTATCCGTAATATTCATACTTGAGGACGTATCAATCAGCAGTGCAATAACCGGTTTTTTATGCTGTTCGAGCGACAGTGTCAGCAGGGGCGTGAAAAGCAGGGCTACAATACCGACGACCGCACCCATCCTCATAACGGCAAGCGTTACTCTTACCCGGTTCTGTGCCGGAGGAGTGGTACGCCGGTACATGAAAATTATTGTAATCAACCCTGCAATCAGCAGTACAAAAAACAGCAGTGCGCTGCCGTGCAGAATTAACGATATATCCGTTATTTTGGGCATGTTTTTCGAAAAACTTTTTGGAATTAATATCAATATCGCAAATACTGCATATAAAGGCAAGGG
>Ga0111191_1010_pt1 | contig 19066 bp, 14 predicted proteins | sample DeeMarSWOR324_28_FD_80363 | JGI IMG/M metagenome (GOLD analysis project Ga0111191, IMG submission 80363) | bacterium SM23_31 | reverse complement strand
AACAGAAGGCTCCGAGAGACTTTCCCTTGTTCAACAGATAAACGAGGAAATCATGCTGCATCTCCGGATGCGGGAAGGGTTGTCTATCCGGGAAATCGCCCTTCAATTCGGCAGACACTGCGCAGATATACTGAAGCAGAATATTAGTGAATTAATGCAAGATAAAAATGCGGCACGTTATATTTATAACGCTGAGCAGGATGAAAGAATCAGATTAACAACACAGGGATTTCTGGTATCCGATAATATTATATCACAATTGCTGCTGAATGAAACCGATTTTGCGGCAAAGTAAATTTGTCCGGCATATCGGTGTACCGGCATTATGACTAATATACGATATGTTTATATTCTCTCTAAGGAGTTGAGCTGCCGTGTAATGGTTAATTGATAAATCGGATTTCTTCATATTTCACTATGAAAAAATATTGATAAATAAATTTTTTAAATCCTTGATTTTGATTATTTTATCCTGTATAATAACATAATAAAAAGCGAATAACTTCGGTAAATAATATAATACCATTAACTGGAGGTTTTATATGATAATCGAGAAAGCAATCAAAACGGCAATTGAATATGAAATACAGGTACGGGATGTTTACATGGAAAATGCAAAAAAATTCAGGGACCCCGTTGCACGGAAAATCTTTAAAGTGCTTGCTGACGAAGAGCAGGACCATGTCGATTATCTCGAAAAACGGCTTGAAGAATGGCAAAAAACCGGCAAAGTAACTCTGAAGAAACTGAAAACGGCTATTCCGGCTAAAAAAGATATTGATGCCGGCGTAAAAAAATTGAAAAAACGCGCACGGCAGCAGGATTTTGCCGATGAATTGGAAATTTTTAAAAAGGCGCTGTCGATGGAAATTGAAGCATCGAATTTTTATAAAAAGATGGTAAGCGAGCTTCCGCCGGAAGATAAGCCGCTTTTTGAGCGCTTTGTTGAAATTGAAGTAGGGCATGAAACAATAGTTCAGGCTGAGATTGATAGTGTAACCGGTCTCGGATTCTGGTTCGATTTCATGGAATTCGACCTTGAGGCGGGATAACGGCATCCCCGTGCCAAATTCCGCGTGTTTGCACGGCTGTGTACGGGAAATGAAAAATAATTTATCGGATTATTCGGGAGAAAACCACCATGAAGCTGAAGACGGTAATAACAGCCTTGGTTATATCATTTTTATTTAGCTGCGGTCCGGATTTATCCACAGACTTAAGCGGGGAAATACTGGAAAACGTTACTACTCTCGGACTTTCTTTCGGTGATGAAAAAACTATTGATAAAGATGAATATTTATTGGCAAATCCAATAGGGATTATAGTTACAAATAATGATGACATAATCGTCAGTGATGAGTATAGTCTTAAGGTATACGACAGCGACGGCAATCCTAAAAAGATTATCGGAGGTCGTGGGCAGGGACCGGGTGAATTCGAGCAAATCCCCTTTCCTTTTATTACCGAAACCGGTTATATCTCCGCAGATACTGACATAAGCCATTTTAAATATAACATTTTTGCACCGGATTACAGCTTTGTAGAACGCAAGAACTTACAATTTAGCGGATTAAAGGAAAAATTAATGGAAGATAACGATTGGATAGATGTCAGATTCAATCCTGTACTTTATTATTCGAATGAAGAATTATTATTATATACAATGGCGAATGAGGAAATAAAAGGGAAAATAATGAGCTTAATTTATGCTCTTGTATACCAAAATGATAAAGATGTAACAACGTTATATGCGGCAAAACACCCTATAGAAAAGAGGGAGATATTTTCAGAAAGAGGCGGTTTATTTTTTGGATTATTAAAAGATCGCAGAATAGCTTACACATACGCTGCCGAACACAAAGCTTTTGAAAACGGCACATGGATTTATAGTATGTTCGTTTATGACCTTAAGACTCATGACCAAGCTGAAATAAAGAAAACATACATACCCGTGGCAATTCCTGATTCCGTCATTCATCGTAAAGTTAATATTCCGGAATTCTTCAAGGAAGGAAGTAGAAACTTGATTTTTGAAAAAGAAAAAGAGCGGAGCAAAATGTTGGAAGAACTGAAAGCATATCCTGCTGTACAGAACTTAATGACAGACGGCGATTTCATTTTCGCGTTCACGTTTGAGTATGAGAAAGGAAAAGGGCGGATTGTTGACATTTTTGACAGTAAAACAGGTAAGTATCTTCGCTCCGCATACTTCTCTATTATTCCTGAAGTCATCAAGAATGGATATATATATAAGTTTAACGACTGGCTGCGGGATAATGAATTCCCAAAAGTAGAAAAATACAAGATTGTCTCGGCGGTGTATGAAAAGTTTTAAGTATTTTTATTACTTTACGTCGTAATTTAACAAAATTCACTACATTAGAACCGAGTAAACAAATATTTTAAACCGAAGCATTCTATTCACAAAACTTTAGCAAAAATTAACAAAAGATTTCGAATCTCGCTTAGTGGGACGGAATGACAGATTTGCCCTTCCTGTCATGCTGAACTTGTTTCAGTATCTATTAAAGAATTCAACAAAGGCAGTCTATTTAAATGATAAATATTCATGTAATTTAGATTTAGAATAACCCATCGTTATACTGCAATGGGTGGCACCCCCAAACTCGTTTGGGGGTGTATTTTAATGCAAATTTATATAACAAAAACCGAGACTTACATTGTCACATATCGTGTTTTAAGAACAAGTTATTATGCGACAGGTGCAATTTCTACTTATAGGCAGCATATTCTGGGCGGGGGAAATCCCGCCCTAACGAATTTATGTTTTATCAAGTTCACCAAATTTTTGACAAACAAAATGATGAAATCCATCGTAAAAAGAGATGCTTGAACATTGGAAAGCGGCGCAGCGGCATATTTAGTCAATCTGCATCCGGTTCTTCAGGCGCTTTTAGCAACCTGCTTCACCTGGTTTATGACCGCAGCCGGGGCGGCGTTCGTATTTACTGCAAGGGAGATCAATAAAAAAATCCTTGACGGAATGCTCGGTTTCGCTGCGGGCGTAATGATTGCCGCAAGTTTCTGGTCGCTCCTCGCTCCGGCAATAGAGATGGCGGAAGGAATGGGAATTATTACGTGGATTCCCGCCGTGATTGGATTTTTGCCCGGCGGGATTTTCATGCGGCTGGTCGACAGACTCCTTCCGCACCTTCATCCCCGACTGTCCGACGATAAAGCCGAAGGTGTCTCTTCATCATGGCGGAGAACCACACTGCTGGTGTCGGCGGTTACCCTGCACAATTTTCCGGAGGGGCTTGCGGTCGGCGTGGCATTCGGTGCGGTTGCAGCTGGTCTGCCTTCTGCCACACTCGGCGGGGCGGTAGCTCTTGCGATCGGTATCGGTATACAGAATCTTCCGGAGGGAACTGCCATTTCCATGCCGCTGCGGCGGGAAGGCGTCGGCAGAGGAAAAAGTTTTTTCTACGGGCAGGCATCCGGTTTTGTTGAGCCTGTTGCCGGTGTTCTCGGTGCGGCGTTCGTGCTTTCCATGCAGCAGCTCCTCCCGTATGCGCTCAGTTTTGCTGCAGGCGCAATGATTTTTGTTGTCGTTGAAGAGCTCATCCCGGAATCTCAAAGAACCGAGAAACATATCGATTTTGTTACGCTCTCCACCATGGTCGGTTTTGCCGTCATGATGCTGCTCGACGTATCGCTGGGGTAAGTGTAACTCTCGCAAAGACGCAAAGCTCGCAAAGAAAAAATTAGCATTCCCAGTCAGAGACTGGGAACGAGTGAAGAGCAACAATTTCAGAATTCCCGGTCAGAGACGGGGAATAAAAGAAGGATTATTTTTAAGTCGCAATTAATCTTTATGTTATCCCGCTTAGCGGGATAAAGGCGAGATTGCCGCGCTTCGCTCGCAATGACATCCGTTAAGGGCAATGACATCCGTCAGGAGCAATGACACGCTCACACCCACCGTCTTTGCGAGGCTCTCCCCGAGTATTCGGGGGAGACGAAGCAATCTCATTATACTTATGCAACAATTTAGCATTCCCAGTCAGAGATTCGGAACGAGTGAATAATTACTTTTAAGTCGCAATTAATCTTTATGTTATCCCGCTTAGCGGGATAAAGACGAGATTGCCGCGCTTCGCTCGCAATGACACGCGTCAGAAGCAATGATATCCGTCAGGAGCAATGACACGCTCACACCCACCGTCTTTGCGAGGCTCTCCCGAGTAATCGGGGGAGACGAAGCAATCTCATTATACTTATGCAACAATTTTATAACAATCCTGCTCAGGAGGGTTACCTGCGGAGGTATGAATTTTTTCCGTTCTCTGTTAGTCCCGCTTAACGGGATCACCAACAAAGGTATAATTCTCATCATTTACTTGCTGAATATCCAGATAGGTGTGGATTTTTCTATCGACATTCCGCTGACTTCATCGGTTACACGCACGGTAAAGAGATATTTGCCTTGTTCATTTAAGTAGTGGTCGATTCTTATGAATTGATAATCCGACCTGCCCATACTGCTGCACTCCGATGAAATCCAGAGTTCCTCATCTTTGGTCTCTTCCCATTCCGTATTATTGAAGAATTTAGTCAGTTTTGGGAATCTTACTCTTTCTTTTTTAAGCGGATCAATCGCATATTCGAGCTTATATCTATTTTGACCGAATTCATTGCTGGCAAAAAATCCGTATATTTCGAAATAAACATAAATCGGGCGGTTCATAATGTACATGTGCGCAGGGTGGTGATATAACTGTAATTTCTCCAGGTTATTCTTCATAAGCTGCTTATTTGTATCATCTGTTTTTATACTGTATGCTATAAGAAAATCGCTGATACGAAGCGAATCTTGTGTAAGTTTTTCGACCGAAAGATAATCACTCATTCTGATGTTTTTACCGATGTGAGGATTGTAGAGTTTAACCTCAACGGAATACATGCCCGGTTCAAGTTCGAATTTCCGGCTCAACAGGTATTGATCATTAGATGATGTACGGTATTTTTCCTTATGTGGAAGTGTAAGTTGTTTATATTCTTTGAAATCAGCCACTGTTTTTCTTTTCATATCGGATATGTAAATAGTGTGCTGCACGACGCTGCGGAATTCTGTAGTGTCATACACCCAGGAAACCATTGCCAGAGGTACACCGTAATAGAATTCGACTAAGGTCTTGCCGTTTTCACCGGAATAACACAGTACATCTACCGGAAATTGTGTAATTTCTTCTATTTTATTTTGCCGGGTAACGGAAACATTCCGTGCTTCACCTTCAAGCGCTGCAATATTATCAGGATCAAGTTTTAGTACCCGGTCCCATGTCGATTTTGCTGCGAAGAACATTCCTCTGTCTTCGTAAATATAGGCTAAAACGGATAAATACTTTACATCATCGGAACCATATTTCTTTGCCGACAGAATAGCCTCTTCCGCCTGAATTAGGGATGATGTCGTTTTTTTCGATTGATACAGAACAGCCGTCTCATAATAAGCTTCTGCGAATTCCCGGTTTTTTCTGATTGCATTTTTGAATGCTTTTAATGCGTCATCGAATCGATACTGCGACTTGAGTTCAAGCCCCTGTTCGTAGTATTTCTGAGCGGTCTGGGCATAATTGTATTGAATATTACCTGTCAGAATATATACAGCTATCACAAAAAAGATACTAATGCTGTTGATATATTTCATCTGCTTGCCTCTTGTAATATTTGTATGAATATAATGTTTTTATACGGTTAATCCTCATTAGCACTTCGCACTTCGACATTCGTAATTTCACTTCATTCCTTCTGTTCGAATATCCAGATGGGAGTGAATTTTTCGGCGGTCGTTTCGCTGACTTTATCGGTTACCCGAATGGTAAGGAGATATTCACCTTCTTCAGTGAGATGATGGTCGATTCGAAAAAATTGATAATCCGACCTTCCGAAATTATTATATTCCGATGATATCATGAGTTCCTGCTTTTCGGGCGTCTCATAGGATGTATTATTGAGAAGCCTATTCATGGGTATTTCTTTCACTTTTTCTATTTTAAGCGGGTTTATCGCATATTCAATCGTGTAATTGTTCATACCGCGTTCATCTGCCGCTAAAAGGTTATATATCTCAAAATAAATGTAAATCGGGCGGCCCTTGAGATATAAATGTGCCGGATGGTGATACAACCTGGCGTTTTCCCGGGTGAGCCGTTTGCGTGCGTCTTCCATACTTATATTGTATGCGATGAGAAAGTCACTGATACTGAGTTCACCGCCGGTAAATTGCTCTACACGCAGGGTGTCCTGCAATAGTGCTTTTGTGCCGGTTTGCTCATCGAGCAGCAGTATCTCAATGTTATACTTTCCAGGTTCGAGCTCGAATTTCTGTGTAAGCGTGTAAATATCCCTGAATATGTGTTTCATTTCAAAAAAATAAAACAAAAATTGCTTCGTGTTTCGGACTTCATCTATTAAAATTCCATCCAAATCATATAAAGAAACGATGTGCAGCACTTCTCCGGTGTATTTTGTTATGCTCCCTTCCCAATATATCATATACAGTGGGATGCCGTAAAAAATCTCGACCGATGTTTTGTTTTCTTCCCCTGCAAAACATGCCGCATCCGCCGCAAATGGAATATTGTCCTGGGACCATCCAATTTCTGTATAAATAAAAATAAATGCAGCAAATTGAAGGAGAATTGTAATCCTCTTTACCATACTAAATACGCTGGGATATAAAGTTTGTATATTCATGATCATTCCCCGATTTGTAAATTTTGATTGGATATATATAAACAATTAACTGTTTTTTCTTTGCGGCTTTGCGGCTATATTTTTATTCTTAAGTTTATTTATTCTCGAAGAGATGAAAATCTGCCGATTTTTCAACCGATTTTTCAACGATATTATCGGTAATTTTGAGCGTCAACCGGTACTGACCCGTTTTTTTTATTTTATGGTCTATACGCAGGAATGCAGATTCATTCCGTTCTCTCCCTCGAACATTAAATGAGGTAGCAACACCCTTGTCCTGTTTGCTGTTTATAACTAATTTCCGCACAAAATCCACAATCCAGGGCTTGTCTTTTTCGAGATACTGCAGTTTATATTCTACCGTGTAATCGCTTCCGCCGGGAAATCCGTCCAGAAGCAGGTTGTAAATTTCATAATAAATGTATATAGATTCGTCCATGAGGTAGATACGGCGGGGATTCGGATCGATGTCAAGATTGTCTCTAAAAATCAATGTATCCGGATTTAGCATTGTGATATCCCATGCTACCTGAATATCACTTATTTGAAGTGTATTGTAACCGTACTCTTCCACATCGATTGTGTCATGGAGCGTTCCTGCGTTATCGGAATACCAGTCCATAATTTCGAAAGCATAATTGTACTTCCCCGGCTTTACTTGATATTCAAACTTGTCCACTCCAAGACTCTTATATAATGTATCTATGCTTACTGCGCTGAATTGCAAATCTTTGTCTTGAACGTCTTCCAGGATACGGTTCCAGTCTTGGTCGTGCAGGAATACGCCGGTTCTGAAGTTACCGTAGTAATATTCTCCTTCTTCATCGAACCGTAACCTGTTGAACGGTATTCCATAATAAAATTCTACCCTTGTTTCACCTTCATCACCGCGGAAATCCGCTGCGTCAAGATAAAAATCAATAATCTTCCCTTTAGGTTCGTACTCATAAAATTCCGGATAATTCTTTTCAATATCTGTTACAATTTTTCTAAAATCCATATTATCCCAGACTGTTAATACAAAAACACCGTTAATGTCCCATCCTAATCTTTCAAATACATACGCAAAATTATCATAGTGCCAGTAGTCTTTTGTAAACGGAAAGCCGTACTGTACTCTATTCTTCGGCAGACCGTATTTTATGAGCATCTTGCCCCTGTCGGTCTGCCATCCTTCTATCCCTTGATCAGGTTTGAAAAATCGCAAATTAGCCTCCGCAACCCGGCTGTAATGTTCAAGCTCCCGTTCATTATACGGAGTTAAATACAATGGGTCACGCTGATACCAGAAATTAGAATCGGCACTTTCGGCAATGATTATGTTTTTCTCCTTTATTCCTCCGGCGGACAAATAACCCACATTCGAAAAAACGGCACGTTCGTCCTCGGACATCAAGCTTCTTGCAGTGTTATAATACTCATAGGCTTTTTCGTATTCATGCATACGGTGATATGCAAGACCGAGAAAGAGATGCCCGTCTTTATCATCAGGATGATTTCTGACGAGTTCTTCGAAAAGCTTTGCAAATTCATCGATGTACGATGTATCGGGGCGAAATCCATCATAAAAATGGGAAGAACCGTAAGAACTCTGGTAAACAACTTTGTCAAAATAAAGTAATCCCTGCCGGTATAACGCCTCGCGGTCGAAAGGATTGAGAGTGAGAATTTTATCATTATATGCGCGCGAGGTGGAATCATTCATTGCAACATGTTCCTCCCAGCGTATGGGCGGCATAATTCCAATACGTTTAGCACCTTCAAGGGTCTTGATATCCATCATTGAGCCTGTATAATGACGCTTGTATTCAAGAATATTTGGGTCGTAAAAATAATATCTAGGAACGTTATCAACCCTGTATTTGTACCTGTTTACTTCATCTGCAAGGATTATAGCCATCTCTGCAAGAGCGGTTGTGTCGTCCGGATTGATTGCCAGCGCCCGCTTGTACATTGTTTTACTTTCCTCGAACATTCCCCTGTCAAGGTAAACTTTTCCAAGCGCATTCTTGTATTTAACATTCTTTGTATCTATACGGCACGCTTCAAGAAGTGCGGTTTCCGCCCGTTTTAATGACCCGGGCGTTTGTTTAGACTGGTATAAAAGCGCTATCTCGTAATATGCTTCTGAAAAATTACGGTCTTTACCTGTAGCTTTTTCGAAGACTTTTATCGCTTCATCTATCTGGTTCTGCTTCTTTAGCTCAAGCCCCTGGTTGTAATACTCCTGTGCAGTCTGGGAATGGAGTGATATGGAATAGAGAAGGGAAAGTAAAATAAATGTCGCAAAAAATCTGAGAATAAACATTCTGCACCTTTAAAAATATACTACACTATAATATACTCTTTAAAAATGGAAAAGTTTAAATTTTTTTGAAAAAATTTAAATAATTTGATAATTCAATATGGAATATTTAAATCTTGGAGAAGATGGAAACGGAAAATAGTACTTTAAAAAAATTAAATTACTGCTGTTGAAAAATTAAAAAATGGATAAAACAAGAAACATTATTATATCAAATGAAGAAAGTCAAATGAAATATAAGGATGACATTATTAGCATTTGAGAGAATTGAAAAATGGTTTAAATAATATAAAAAACAATGGTCTTAAATATTAGAGTAAAAAAAAATTTGTAAAAACGGAATTATGTTTTAAAAAAGCTTGGAAAAACAAAAAAAGAATATTAATATAAGACAGTGTACTACTAATAAACAATGTGTAAGAATAAATGGAACACAATACTAATAAATAAACATATATATTACAATGTAGCAATGCATAAACATTTGTAAGAATATATAAAACATTGTATTACATTTTAAGTATATGTAATCATGAATGAAACATAGTAATACAGCTTATGTATATTTAGTAATGTTTGATACAATGTAATAAATAATAAATATCTATAACAATGTATGGAACAGTGTAATAAAAGATAATATATTGTAACAATAAGTAGAATGGTGTACTATTAATAGTAAATATGTATCATTATATAACATAGTGTACAACATTGTACTATATTGTATAAATTTTTATTTATGAAATAAGAAAAATATATTTTAATTAAAGAATTTTTAGACAATTTTAATGCCGATGAAAAATGTATAAAATTAAAAATAATATTAAAGTATTTATGATAATATTGTACTAATATGTGGTACATTGTACTATATAATATAATAATGTGTAAATATATATAACATAGTAATAAAAAATAATACAAAGTAACAAAGTATAAAACAGTGTAATATTAAATAAATATAAGTAGTAATAAATACAACGTTTTAATACATAGTTTAAAGTATGCGACTATATATAACATTGTACGAATATATCATCACGAGTAACATTGGATAAAACAGTGTATTATTAAATAAATATATGTAATATTATTTATAACTCTGTTTTACATATTATTAATACTTATTACTGAATAGGACATTGTTAGAAAATATACTCCTGAGTAACATTGTATCAAGCAATGTATTATTAAATAAAGTAGAGTACGAATATATATTACAATGTACTACATAAGGCTTATAAATATATTAAATATAAAGTATTATGTTGCTTTATAATGTTTGAGATGTAACATTGTGTAACACTGTGTATAAAGTTATTTTTTTTATGCTTGCAATAGTTTTTATTTAAAGAATGGATTCCGGTTGCTTCAATATTTGCGAAAAATATTTTAAAATCTGCCTTTATAGTACATATTCTTACAGTGTATTACAATTAAATTTTTGTTGACATTTAGTTATAAATATTTTATTTTACTTCCATTCAGTTTTGCTTGTTATTGTGTGGTACAGTGTAATATGAGGTGATTTGATGGCACAAAAAAAGGGTGTTAAAAGAGCAGAAAGAACAACAAGAAAACCGGTTACACCGAAAATCATAGCTCTTGTGAATATGAAAGGGGGGACCGGTAAAACTGTTACTGCGGTTAATTTATCCGCCGGTTTAACCTTACTAAAAAAGCGTGTTTGTCTTATAGATATTGATGCACAATGTAACGCTACATACCATGTGGGGATCAAGGCGCATGAATTGGAAGTATCGGTTTACGACTCTCTGGTAGACCCGACTGTAAAGCCGCCTATTATCAATTGTAACGGATTGTACGTCATTCCCGCTTCTTTAAGGCTTGCCGGTATTGAACAAAAACTGCCGGCTCATATAGAAGGTTTTTTTACATTGAAGAAAAATGTCGTAAACAAACTGGAGAGCGTATTTGACTTTATTATTATTGATTGCCCTCCTTCGCTTGGAATCATGACGCTTAATGCAATAACAACAGCAACAGATATATTCATCCCGGTTCAAACAGAGGCTTTTGCTGAACGCGGTATGTATCAACTTGCAAGGGCTATTAAATCATATAAGGATAGTAATCCGGATGTCGTGGCTAAAATTTCCGGGATATTATTTACAAGATTCGACAAACGGAAAATACTTAACCGGCAAACCGTTTTAAGAATATCCGAAAAATTTCCGGATATCGTCTTCCGGACTAAAATACGCGATAATGTAAGCCTTGGAGAAGCTCCGGGTTTCAGAAAGGATATTTTTAGTTATAAACCGGATTGCTATGGGGCTACTGACTACTTTGAATTGGCTAAGGAGGTCCTTGAAAGGTAAGAACTATGAATAAAAAAGATAAACGTGTAGGAAGCGATCCTTTTGAAGATTATTTTTCTCCTGCAGATGATGTTAGGGATACAACCGGCAGACCTGAACCGGATGAGGAGAAAAAAGTAACATGGGCTAATAAAGGATTAAAGCCCGGGTGGAGACGTAAAACAATAATAGTGCATGAAGAAACTTATGAAAATCTTGTTAACTGCGCTTACTGGATGAGAGAAAACGTCAAGGACGTGCTGCAGGAAGCACTGGACTTTTATCTTAAAGATAAAAATACAAAGCCTATTCCGAAAAGTAAAAGGTTGTCCCATTAGTAAAAGATTGTATCTTATTGGGTATCCTTAATTTTTTATGAATATAGACAAATATATGAAGGGATTTTTAAGAAGCAGTTTACATGCACCCTGAGATAAAACCGTAAATATATTTATATTCGCTTCACGGCAAGAATTTGCTAAATATAAATTCTATCATGAAAAACCGCTTTTTACCTATCGAATCTCTCGAGACTTTGCAAAATCTTTTTGTAGTTTTTTTGTGATTTGATCCGCCGTATAATCCGCAAGATATTGGAATCCCTTAGACATTTCCTCCACCGAAAGACTTGACAGTGCAATGGCAGTAAATACATTGTCAGCCGTATAACTTCCCGAATCAAAAATTTTCCGTGATAAAGGCTCTCTTTCCTTCACACTTGTTTTCCAAATTTCAGCACCTGTTTTGTTGTCTAACAGATGTACTTTTACTTCTATTTGAAAATAAACATCGGATTCCCATGACTGTGCATCAATTCCGTAATTCTGTATATAAATATTAAAAAGGAAATCGGAGTTGTGATAATCCTCTATTGGACGATAGTGTAAATACGTTGAACTACTCTCGACAGTCCTGTTTCTAATTCGTTCGGGAACATCTACCAGTGTTATAGCACTGTCAAGGCGGGCACGTGCTTTTTCGGCTTGAAATTCCCTTGCTATTGTAGAGCCTATACGCAAGAAAGAACCTAACGGATTGTCTTTGTCTATATATATAGATGGGTCGGTAAACACTTCGGGTCGAAGCGGTGAACTGATCACTGCTGCGGCTGTTAAATCCCTGAATTCATATTCCCGCAGCCGGTTAGATGCGCCGCATTCGATCAGTATCATGCAAAAACCGAAAATTAGAGCCCATTGAATAGTTTTAGTAAAGTAATTTTTCATAGTTATTCCTCGACCTTAGATGAACACAAATTGTCTAACGCCTTATATAAAGATTTTAAAGTAGTATAGCTGATTCCTAATTTGATTAATTTAATATTCTCTTAATATTCTTAAAAATACTCTATATGTTATGGGCAATAGTGTTGGAGATAATTAAATTAGTCACAAAAAAAGGACTCCGGAAATTTCCTGAATCCTTGTTTAAATTACAGCGGGACCGACGGGAATTGAACCCGCGATCTCCGGCTTGACAGGCCGGCGTGTTAACCAAACTACACCACGGTCCCTGCAATCACTCTAAGTTCATTGGGCAATAACAAGTATGGATAAGTAACCTTTTATTGTATCAAATAATTCTTATCCTTGAAACTTATTATACAGCAATAAACTAAGAGACTAAACAAAAAAAAACTAGCTCAAATCACTGAAATTTAATCGTTCAAACTTAAATATTTTTACCATCAAAAGCAAGTAAATATTAGAAAGATAATTTATTAACATTGCTTTGATAAAAAATTCATATAAAGATGCCTACCCCTAAATATCCGGAAAGAATGACAGGAAAGAGCGCCTGTCATGCCGTTTCGCTGAGAGGGATTACCACTACGATTTTGAAAAACGCACCTGGGGCACTGTCTGCAACACAGGGTACGCGTAGTAACTAATGCAATCCTTCAACAACTGATTATTCTACTGAACAGCAGAATTTATGATAAATTTTTACAGGTGTAATAAAAAATCAATTTTTTTCTTGACAATGCCGAAATTATATGTTATTTTTATACCACCCTGAGAATTATGTAACATAATATTATTTCTCTATAGCCTGTTAAAAATATTTTAGAAACTTTGGAGACTGGTCTATGAAAAAGAAATCTTTATCCAATTTGAGCCGGAGGGAACGCCAGATCATGGACATAATATATCAGAAAGGAGAGGCTGCGGCTTCCGAGATTGAAAAGCTCCTTTCTGATCCGCCGAGCAATTCATCAGTGCGTACAAAGCTTCGTGTCCTGGAAAAAAAAGGATACCTAAAGCATAAAGAGAAGAATCTTCGTTACGTTTACTATCCAACCATATCTCGTGCAAAGGTCAAGCATTCGGCGCTGCATCATCTTATCCAGACATTTTTTGACGGCTCACCCGAACGGGTTATTGCAGCCATACTTGATAATTCGGAAACTAATCTCACAAGCGAAGAACTTGATAGGGTGGCGCGCCTGATCAAACAGGCACAAAAAGAGGGTAAATAGCCATGAATACACTCCTGAATTACATAAATTATCTCCCAGCCGGCTCCGTCTGGTTTGAGCTTGTAATGGCTATATTTATAAAAGGGGGATTAATACTTTGCGCAGCGTTTGCGGTAACTCTAATCTGGAAAAGCGCCTCATCTGCAGCCCGGCACCTTGTTTGGAGCGCTGCATTTGTTAGTATTCTGATAATGCCGTTACTCTCTTTTGTAATGCCTGCATGGGAGATAGCGTCTCTTACATCGTATTCTACGTCAAGAACGCCTCAGCCTCAAGACATGATTTCTTCACCGTTAAACTTTGAAGATGAAAATTTATCGAACCAACATATCAGGCAGGACGGCAATTTAGAATCCTCCGTCAATTCAGATTCTGAAACTACTACCTCCATTATAAAAGACCCGGTTCATACAAATAATGGTGGAATTATCAGCAATGCTGTTCCCGTGATGCAAAATATTTTCAACCGCCTTCCCTGGTCCGTATTATTGTTACTGCTATGGATGTCGGGAGCGATCTTTGTTTTTATGCGGATCCTAATCAAACTAACAGGACTATGGTTGATGGTAAAGAAAGCTGATCCTTTACAGGATACCGTGTTTAATAAACTTATCGTTGATTGCAGGAAAAGAACCGGTTTAAAAAGAAACATACGGCTGCTTCAGAGTAAATGGATTACAGTGCCCGTGGCGTGGGGATTGTTCCGCCCGGCAATTGTCGTGCCGAAAGGAGCAGAATTGTGGTCGGATAAACAGAAGGAAATCGTTTTACTGCATGAAGCAGCGCACATAAAGCGCGCTGACTTTTTGTCAACCTTAATAGCTCATACAACATCGGTCATCTACTGGTGTAATCCTCTTATTTGGAGCGCTCTGCGGCGGTTTTACATTGAACGAGAGAACGCTTGTGATGATTATGTTCTCTCATTAGGCACAAAACCGTCAGTCTACGCGAGCAACCTGCTTGAGGTTGCTAAGGAGGTTAAATCACTAAAATGGGCGTCACATCTGGAGTTAGCATTTGTACGAAATAATAAACTGGAGGGTAGAATAATGGAAATTCTTAATAGTTCAAAGCAGCGGACCGCCTTGAAGCCGGTAACTATGTTTTTTGTCGGCTTACTGGCTGTGTCTTTTTTGATACCTGTTTCAAGCATACAAACCCATGCACAAAAGCAGGTGCAAGAAGAAAGTAATGTTTTAGAACAGAATAATTTACAGTCTCAGTCAAATAACCGGCAGGTAATAAAAGATGTTCAAGAATTTAGCTCATTTTTGGAAGCTGACCGTGAAGTAAACTTGACCGCTCTAAAGACTGGAATTATTAAAGAAATTAAAGTAAAGGAAGGGGACAAGGTTTCTGCCGGGGATGTTTTATTAGTACTGGAAAATGATGAAGAGACCCTACTTTTAAATGAAACCCGGTTAAACCTGAAATTAGCGCAAATAGAGTTCGAAGGAGTAAAGGAGGGATTTGAGAAAGGATTTTTAACTGATCTCGAATTTATGAGAGGTGAAATAAAGTTAAATCAGGCGGAATCGGATATGAAACGGGCAGAAATTCAGCTTAAAAAGACACAAATCACCGCACCTTTCGGTGGTATTGTAGTCGTCATTGTGCCTCAGCTGGAAATAGGACAATTGTTAGAGGTTAATAAACCGGTATTTTCGGTTGTTAAATTTGAACCCCTCAATGTAACGGTTTATGTACCTCATCAAGAGTATTATTCCTCTTTCAAGATTGGAAATGAAGCAAAGATTATGTATGGTGAAAATCTAAGCTCAAAAGCGGTTATTGTTGAAAAAAGCCCAATAATCGATGTTAAAAGAGGTGGATTAAGACTAAAACTTACGGTAAAAGGAGAAAATAAAGATTTAATACCAGGGATGATTGTGAGGGTAATATTTTAGATCTGGAATTTATTTCACGAAAAGGAACCTGCCGGTCCCGGGAAGAACGAAAAATTGCAGAAGCTATACGCTGAGATTGTCGGAGAATATCAGGTGCCCAATTTCAGAGTAAGTACAAATACAGAAATAGTAATCTTTTACGTTAAATACGGCAGTTTGCTGGGCAGTCCGATTTAGGGGATTTATGGGGTCAGATCTTGGATTTATGGGGTCATTTATGGGGTCACATCTTGCAATATTACTTTTTCGACCAGCGACCAGAGGCTGATCTTTATACATGTCTCTGCTATAAAGATCAGACTTTGTCTGAAACCACAATCACGCTTAGCGGGATCATGTGCATCATTTCATCAGCGTTCATCTGCGGTTTTTTTACTGCACTTCACGCAATACTATTCTTTACTTTTATAATATGCAGCAATTGCCTCGATTAATCCCGGGATAGTATGAACTTCCGCTTCAATGAGTGGTTTTATACCATGGTTTCTGAGTGTCTTCGACGTCATGGGTCCGATGCTTGCGGCGTTCAGTTTCCGCTTGATATTCTGCAGGTCATGTTCGGGAAATAATGCAAAGAAATTTTCCACTGTTGAAGAACTTGTAAAAGTTACAAGATTTACTTCGTGCTTGTCGAATATCTTTGTAATTTCATCGGGAGAATGTTCAGGCGCCGCAGTTTCATACGCGGTAACAAGGTCAACTTCCGCTCCCAGTTCACGCAGTTTTTCAGGGATTACACTCAGCGAAATATTTGAAGCAGGAAAAAGAACCTTCTTATCGTGGAGGTCGGGATAACGCTCCTGGAATTCCTTGATAAATCCGTCAGATGAAAACTTTTCGGGAACGAAATCGACCCGGACGCCGAGACTGCGGATTGCTTTGCGTGAAGCCGAGCCAATACCTGCAAACTTTGCTTTATTAAAATGCCGTATATCGAGATCGAGTTCCTTCATCCGTTCTGCAAAAACCCGAACACCGTTCACGCTGGTGAACAGCACCCAGTCGAATTCATTTCCCCGCTGCAGGCATTCATCCAGTTCGGTAAAGCTTTCCGGCGGGCGGATTTCTATTGTGGGCAGGTGAATCACTTCGGCCCCGAGTATCGATAGTTCCTCGGAAAGTTGTGCCGCCTGATGTGCGCTTCTTGTTATCAGGATGCTTTTCCCGAACAGCGGCAGAAATTCATACCACTTCAGTTTTTTACGCATCTTCACGACTTCCCCGACAACAATAAGTGCGGGTGGGGCGATCTGCGCTTCTTTGACCCTTTCGGTGATATTTTCAAGGGTTCCGGTTACTGTTTGCTGGCGGGGAGTTGTGCCGAGCCGAATCAGCGCTGCAGGCGTATCTTTAGCTTTTCCATGCTGCAAAAGCCGGTTTACAATATCGGGAAGACGCCTGACACCCATAAAAAATACCAGCGTCCCTGACAACTGAGCAAGTGCACTCCAGTTGATGCCGGAATCTTCCTTGAAGGGGTTCTCGTGCCCTGTTATTATCGCAGCGGTTGAAGCAAGACCGCGCTGCGTAAGGGGTATTCCCGCATAAGCAAGCGCAGCAGTGGCAGACGTAACGCCGGGTACTATCTCATAAGGTATGCCGTTATCGTGCAGAAATTCGGCTTCCTCGCCGCCGCGTCCGAAAACAAACGGATCACCGCCTTTAAGACGAACAACCTGCTTCCCTTGCCGCACTTTTTCAAGCATGAGATTATTAATGGCATCCTGTTCCATAGTGTGTTTGCCGCAGTGTTTACCGGCGTATATTTTTTCCGCAGCAGGGGAGGTAAGTTCGAGAAGAATATCATTGGCGAGATAATCATATATAATCACGTCAGCCTGTTTGAGCAGGTTTTGCGCTCGTACGGTTATCAGAAACGTGTTTCCGGGTCCCGCACCAACTAAATATACTTTTTTTGTTTTTTCCGGTTTATTCACTTGATCTAAAAAATTCTCTTTTTATTATCAGCAGCCTGATTTAACCTGTTTTATTTCCCTTCCGCCAGAGGCGGATCGGCATCTAACTGATTTTAAATTTAGTGTATTCTTCTTTAAAAACAATTTGAAGCCGGCGCGATAATTCAGCCCTGTCGCTGCTATATTTCTGTTTAAGTTCTTTTCTAATTATTCCGAGCCGGTCGGTTAGTCGCCCGTATTCATCGCCGTATTGTTCTTCAAGTTCTTTGCGAATTTCCCGCGAGAGCGCAGGACTTTTCCCCCCTGTTGACACGGCGATTTGAAAATCCCCCCGTGTTACAACGGCAGGGACGTGAAAACTGCAGAGCTCTGGCTGGTCAACGATGTTTACGAGTGTGCCCAGGGCAGTGCATTCCTGAGAGATTGCAGTATTGACGGCGTTACTGCCGGTTGAACCGATCACCATGAAATATCCTCTGCAGTCACCAGCTTGATACGAACGTTCAATAAGGCGGATTTTTCCTTCCCGGACAAGCTTTTTAACCGGCTCGCTATAATGTTCGGAGATAACCGTAATGTTGGCGCCTGCGTTATATACGGACATGATTTTCCGTTCGCCGACGCTACCGGCTCCGATAATCAGCACCGGTTTTCCATTTAAATCGAGTGTAATAGGATACATTTTACATTAATGTGATGATTTTTTACTGTTTTCGATAAAACCGAACCTGCATTTTTATGTTTTTAAAATTGTATACGCCGCCGAACTTACGGGTTAGATTGCTCAGCGTTCCGTAACCAAATTGTAAGCTTCTTCGAGCAGTTTTGCCGCTTTTTGTGGATTTATGTCCTGCATGGACCCGGCTAATTTTCTTAGAAGTTGAGACTTTTCAACCACTTCAAACTGTTCCGACAAGCTTAATTCAGTATACATATCATCCAGAATTGTTGAAGCTGTGGATTTGTCCTCCAGTACATTGACCAGGGCAGTAACAGCATCGACTTTATTTTTCGTATCAAAGCGGTTCAAGCTCTGCCGGGCACGGAAAGGATCAATAGTGCCCCAGGCAGCGGTTAGTTCAATCAGTGGGCGGGTCGCTTTCATGTCTTCCGCATAACCTTCAAGCGATGTCAAAAATGATTTCACCTGTTCACCCTGTATCTCCTTTTTGTAAAAATAGTCCAGTCCTGCTGCAAGTTTTGAATAGGGATCATCCATTGCATTTATTATGCGCTCGAAATCGCCTTCCACGAGAGCTTTTTTGTTTATAGCTGTATATGTTAATACTTGCTCACGCAGTGTGACGCTTTTGATTTCGCCGAGCCTGCTGAAAATAACTTCGAGGGGTTCATCTATCTTCTGCATAATAAGCCGTGCCTTGAAACGCTCACGCGGATAATTCTGCGGGATT